>Ga0302323_100000009_pt1 | contig 113971 bp, 94 predicted proteins | sample Fen_T0_3_FD_201950 | JGI IMG/M metagenome (GOLD analysis project Ga0302323, IMG submission 201950) | Peat permafrost microbial communities from Stordalen Mire near Abisko, Sweden - Fen_T0_3 | ecosystem: Environmental > Terrestrial > Soil > Wetlands > Permafrost | place: Sweden: Abisko...
CTTCGAGATCGGCAGTTCTCACGAGGCCGAGCGATTTGCCGCGTGTACGGTGGAGGAACTCAGCGAGGTATTCGACGCGCGGATACACAAATGGGCTGGTGACATTCGCCGGGTAGACACCCTCCTGGCCATTTTTGGCATGGTTGCCAGTTGTGTAGCAGGCCATGCCCGGCGCGGAATCAGTGATGATACTGTTGAACGAATGGGTCGTCACCATGCCCGTTGCCGGAAAGCTATCCATCGCCAAGTAGCCGTTTGGATCGCCCGCGGTGACGCCGTAGCGAACCAGCCGCGCTGCCGTACGGTGAGCTGTGCCCATGCCGTCGCCCAGCATAATGATGATGTTTTTGATCGGCGCGTTGTAACCTCCAACACCGAGGATCTCGAAATTGGAATTCACCTCGACGGTTCCCGTGGCATCACTGAACGTGGCTTTGACGCTGTGGCTTCCCGGGCGCATGTTCGAATAGCCACGCAGATTAAATCCGCCAAAGCCGGCCGTGCTTATGCCGTCGGTCGTCGACGTGTTCTGTTCGCCGGACGTGAAACTAACTGCTCTGCCGTCAATCGTCAGGCTTGCCGCATACGGGCCACTGCCCTTGCCTTCGACCCGAATGTCGAAGCGCTGCCCAGCGGCGAAGCGCGCACTATTCGGTGGCGTGACCGTCACTGCAGTTGGTGCCGCCGAAGCCAATTCCGGCAGGGCGAGCAGACTGACCATCCCTAGGCACGATAATGTTCTGTTTTGGACTAATTTCATGGTTTTCTCCGCAGTCGAGGGCAATAACGAACCGTCCTCGCGCTGCCGAGGCACGGCGAGATCGGGCCGAGTTCGAAATTATAGAATTGTTCTACTGTGGTTCGGCGGGCTCGAGATGGAGGCGAATCCAGTTGGCTCGCCCCTCGGAGTCTTCACGCAGTCCGAGTTCGAGCAAGCCCGTTACTTCAACCGGACCTTCGAGCGTCGGCAGTGGCTTGCTCCCAGCAGACGGGGCAAGCACGAGGACTGCGTCAAGCGGTAAATCTCCGGTTCCGGCACCAGATTCATCGCCGTTGACCGGTTGCGCTGTGAGGTAAAACCCGCCTAGTGGTGGCAACTCGAGTTTGGCCATGTACCCCACCAAGCGAACCCGATGCTGCTCGAGGCCTCGTGCTTTCTGGGACAATCGGAGGGCTCCGCCGTGAGGTTCAACTAGCTCGGTCAAAGCCACGTGTGCCGCTTCAGGTGCGACTTTGAATTCTGCATGCGTTCGCTGGAGCTCGTGGCCATTCGACGCGGAAAAAAATCCAAGCGCTGCAGTGGCAACGACTGCGAGCACACCCAGTCCGATGACAGCATTCATGCCATTACTTCTACGGCTCGCGAGCGCTAATGGGGTGAAGACTCGGTGACAAGTCCAAGGCTCTATGTCGACAATCGTTCTCAATAGGGGGCGACTCGCGGCGACTGATTGGTCTTTGAGCCGGGCCAATTGTGACAGACTGTTTCCCGGATGGTTCCCGAAGTGACACAGAACTGTCACCAAGCGAGCCGACGCTTCCATCTACTCGGTACTGTGAAGCCTAGCGAGGCTTGGCCGTACCCGCCGTGGCCACGCCCGGGGCTGCGGTACGCATTGATGCGTTGAGCGGAGCGAGCCTGTTGCGGTAAATAGCCATGTCATTGATTCTGGTCATCGAAGACGATCCCGACGTAGTTACGATCCTCGAATACAATTTGCGCAGTGCTGGCTACGAACCGCTGGTGGCTACGACCGGTGAGCAAGGTACGAAATATGCTCGCGAAGTCCGGCCCGAGCTGGTGTTACTCGATCTGATGTTGCCCGATCGCAACGGAACTGACATCTGTCGTGAGCTCAAGGCCGATCCGGCGACGCAAGACATCCCCATTATCATGCTGACCGCCAAGGCGGATGAAATCGATCGCGTTGTTGGCTTCGAGCTCGGCGTCGACGACTATGTCACAAAGCCATTTAGCGTGCGTGAGTTGCTGTTACGGATCAAACGTTCGCTTGAGCGTCGTGCCCAGCCCGAGTCGGCTTTGGTGTCACCGTCCGGGTGCGAGTTGCGCATCGATCGCGACGCACACCGCGTTTATGTGGGTGAGCGCGAATGCGAATTGAGTGCGCTCGAGTTTCGCTTGCTTCTCGCCCTGTTCGAGCAGCAGAATCGAGTCCTCACGCGCGAGGCGCTGCTCAAGGCGGTTTGGGGGCGAGGAACTACCGTGAGCCTTCGAACAGTTGATGCTCACGTCAAACGCTTGCGGGCACGTTTGGGCGCTGCGGGCAGTTGGGTCGAAACCGTGCGCGGAGTCGGCTACCGCTTTGGCATTGCGCCGCGCCGCACCCGGGACAGCGACCCTGAGCTCGCCGTCGATGAAGACGACGCGCCCGACTCCGACGCTCCGTCCGTGGCCGCCAACTAGTATTTCGTGCGCTCGAGCTGAATTTGGACCTCGCGTCGGCGTGACCCAGCGTTGGTGCTGCTCCAAGAAGTAGTTGCGCGCAGTGCTATCGGGTGGCATCGCTCGCGCTCGAATGTCGGACGAAATTCGGCAGGCCAAAGCCCTTCTCGAACGCGGAAAGCTTGTCGCTTTTCCGACCGAGACGGTCTATGGCTTGGGTGCGAATGCGCTCGACGTTCAGGCGGTACTCGGGATCTTCGAGGCCAAGGGTCGGCCGCAGTTCGATCCGCTGATTGTGCACACCGATACCGCCGAGCATGCGTTCTCGCTGGCTTGCAATATTCCCGAGGTTGCGCGGCGGTTGGCAGAGCGCTTCTGGCCAGGCCCCCTGACGCTGGTCTTGCACAAGCGTCCCCTTGTGCCAGACCTCGTGACCTCCGGGATGCCAACGGTCGCGTTGCGGGTGCCTTCGCACCCGCTGGCACAAGAGCTACTGCGCGCATTTGGTGGACCGATTGCGGCTCCTAGTGCCAACAAGTTTGGTCGCATCAGTCCCACAACGGCCGAGCACGTGCGCAACGAGTTCGGTCCGGAATTGTCGCTCGTACTCGACGGTGGTCCGTGCAAAACCGGTGTCGAATCCACGATCGTGTCACTGGTCGGGTCTAGGCCGGTGCTACTGCGACCGGGTGGGACGGCGATCGAGCTGTTACAGGCGCTATTGCCTGATCTCGAACAACCGGCGAGCGATCCCGAGCACCCGCTGGCGCCCGGGCAGCTTCCAAGTCACTACGCACCGCGTACGCCTTTGCTCATTGGGGGCCGTTCGATTCCTCGCGATTGTGCTGGAAAAACGGTGGGTTTTTTGGGGGTTGGTCCAGCACAGCCGACATCCGGGTACGAGTGCGTCGAGTGGCTGAGTCCCTCCGGAGAGTTGCGTGAAGCTGCAGCACACTTGTTTGCAGCGATGCGACGCCTCGACGCGGCTGGGCTCGATTTCATCATCGCCGAGCTCGCTCCAGCACATGGTCTTGGCGTCGCGATCAATGACCGGTTGACACGCGCGAGCCAGCGCTAGGTTCACTTGAAGAACGCATAGACAATCTCGAACGCGATGAGCAAGATGATAATAATCTCGAGCGAATGTGCGATGCTCAGTTGCGCGCGGTCGAACATGGTGCGAGCCAACTCGGCGACCGCCTGTTGCCGTGCCTGCACCGAGCTGCGCCAAGCCGGCACTTGGAAGCGCTCGATGGCGCCACGATAGATCCGCGCGTAGTGGACGTCTTCCGAAATCTTGAAGGCATTTTGGGTACGATCGATAAAGTCACCGATTTCGAGCAACAAGCGGTTGGCGCGATCCACGCGCTTGGTAGCCAAATCGGGTCGCCACCAGCGGTTGGTGGCTTGGCCCTGGAACGTCCATTCGTAAAAGACGTTGATCTCACGCTCCAGAATCGCGTCATAACGCTGAAATTCGAGCAACTGGGTCAGGGCTAGCGCGAGCAAATCTGGGATATCTTCAGTTGGCGTTGGGTCCACCGTCACGGCGGCATTCCAGTCGATGACGCAGAGGTCGTCGATGTTGTAGCGGAAATGGTTGCTCACGAGCTGCGCGAGGAAGTTCGGAGCCGGCACCCATTGGGGCGACTCACCGAGTAGGATCCGCCCGAGATCGGCCGAATGCAATACGTCGTCGATGCTCAGGTCGGAGGCAAAGCGCTGAATCGCCAGCAGGGTGTAGGTTTCGTATTCGGCGTATTCGAAGGGGCGAACCAGCGCGGGCGTGACGAGCCCTGCGACCATCTGTACCAGTTCGCGGCCGACCTTGGTCAATTGGTCGCTCTCGTTGAGGCGAGCCACCGTTGTTGCCGACTCTGCTGCGGAAAGCGAAGCGGCGATGGGTTGCGCTGCGGTGGCTTTGCCGATCGGAACCTGAAAGCACGCTGCCATGACGCCGAAATTGAACACGAGCACCGTGCACTCGGCTTGGACCCAAACGCCCGTCTCCAGTTCCACGTCGCGCAGACCAACCATCACGACATTCAACAACGAGCGCAATCGACCGAAAAAAGTCAACCTTCCTGGTCGAACGCTGACCGATGGCGGCAATTGAATCTGACTAAGGCGAGCTAAGTCGACCTCTTCAGCGATCTCAAACAGGCGGTAAGCGTAGAAGCTGCCTTGGGTAATATCCGGAAGGGTCACGGGAGTGCTTTCGAGTATCGCCCGGGAACCTCAGGCGCGGAAGAGGGGTTGCGGCAAAGTCACCGTAAATGCTCAGAGTCTGTGCGATAGCTGAGAAATCCACCAGACCCGGCCGGCGAAACAATATCGGCGGCAGGCGCAGAAACATTCAACGTGCAAGGTTGAGCTGCGGTTGTACCAAGCGTTGTGATGCTGCCTGACTCAAAAGCTACCCGTCTGCGACTCTGCGGTGACGCGCGAGCGCTTGAGCAGCGGGACGACGACGAGTTGATGCTACTGGCTGGGGCCGGCGTGTCAGAGGCCTTCGAGCTGTTGTTGCAGCGTCACCAACGGGCGATCCGAAGCTACTGCGCGCGACTCTGTCGAGACGGTTCAACTGCGGACGATGTCGCTCAAGAGATCTTCGTTACCCTATGGCGTTCGCGACACACCTACCAACCCAAGGGGCGCTTTCGCGCTTACCTTTTTCGCATTGCCTCGAGTCGCTGCAACAACGAGTTGAAACGAATGCGACTGCACGTTGTTGTGGCCGACGAAGGCAACGCGCCGGCTATCGATCCCTTGGCGCTTGATGCAATGGTGGCGGCGGAGCGCAGCCAGCGGCTCTACCGCCTCGTCCGGCGACTACCCACAGTCCAACGTGAGGCCATCAGCCTCAGGTTCGCGGCCGGTCTTGATTACGCCGAGATCGCCGAAGTGGTGAATCGTTCGGAGTCTACGGTGCGATCGCGGATCTTTTTCGGCCTGAATCACCTCAGACGACTGATTGGCAAGCGAGGTGCACAATGAAGTGTCCAACAGTTGAGGAGCTGCTCCGTGCTGAATTCGGCGAGCTTTTGACGCATCGCGCGAGTGAGGTCGAACGTCATGTGGCGGCCTGTGCAAGCTGCACTGGGCTGCAGCGCGACCAGCGGGAGCTTTTGTCCGCGCTCGCGGCTTCGCCCCAGTTGCCGCTTTCGGATCCCCAATTCGTCCTAGGCGTGATGGCGCGTCTGGATGAGTCTCGACGGGCGTCGGTGGAACTGCCGCGCCGGTCGGTGCGCTGGATAGTTGGGGTGGCCGCGGTGGCGGCCATGGCTGCGGCGGTGATGATGGTGCCGCGCCTCGTTCAACACGAGGACGCATTTGCAGCGCGCGGCTCGAAGCGCCATGAGTCGACTTCGACCTTCGTCGAAGTTCTTCGGGTGCGCCCGAATGGGCTTGAACCAATTCGCGGAACAACACTGCGTCCCGGTGACGGCATTGGCGTCCGATTCGCTAATCCGAGCAAGATGTCGCGCTTTCTAATGGTATTCCTCGTCGATGGTCAGGGCGAAGTGCATTGGATCTACCCTGCGTATGTCGATCCGGCGTCGAACCCCACATCAGTGTTGCTGGCACCCGATAGCGCACTGCAGCTGCTCGATGAAACCGTCGAACCTGCGGCGCCCGCACCAGGACCGTTGCGCGTCGCAACGCTGGTCACCGCGCAGCCTTTGACGGTCAAAGAAGTTGAAGCGCGCATCCGGGGACAGGTACCGGATCTTGAACGCCTGTTTCCTTCAGCTCAAGTGAACGATTGGGGTTGTACATGGCTCGCAAAGTAACTAAGTGGACAGGTAGGTTTGCGGTCTTGGCGGGGATGGCCATGGCGCACTCCGCTGCAGCCGAACCCGGGGTACGCAATTTCGTGTTGATCGTGGCAAACAACAAGAGTACGAGCCTTTCCGAACCGGACTTGCAATACGCCGACGACGATGGGGCGCGCTACTATCGACTGTTTCGAGCGCTTGCGGCGGAATCCGACGTTGTACTACTGACCCAATTCGACCGGGCGAGTCGTGCTCTCTATCCTGAATTGGTCGCGACGGCGCAGCCCCCTTCACGGGCAGGCCTCGAGGCTGCAAGCTCGAAACTAGGTGCAGCAATTACGCAGACGCGCATGCAAGGGCAACGTACGCGCTTCTACTTTGTGTTTGCTGGGCACGGGAACGTGGTCGAAGGTCGGGGACACCTGGAACTTACCGATGCCCATATCGACGGCGAGTTCATTGAGCAACAAATCCTCGGGCGCGTCAACGCCGACGAGCGGCATCTCCTGCTCGACAGTTGCAACTCCTTCTTTGTCATCAATCCGAGAAAACCGGGTGGTCGCCGTTGGGCCACGCCCAAAGACATGGCACTCGGGTTCTCGGCGCGGCACCCCGATGTCGGCCTGTTTTTGTCGACGAATAGTGACAGCGAAGTGTTCGAATGGTCGGAGATTGAGTCCGGCGTGTTCAGTCACGAAGTGCGTTCTGGGTTGAGCGGCGGTGCAGACGTCAACGCAGATGGTCAAGTCAGCTACGCGGAGTTGGCTGGTTTCGTCGAGAGTGCCAATAAGAGCATCCCGCGCGAATCCCTGCGCCCCCACCTCTTTTATCGCGGGCCAAATGGCAACACCAATGCGACGTTGTTTCCCACTGCGAGCATGACCGGGCGGCGCATCGTGCTGGACAACGACGTGGGTCGGCTTTGGGTCAAGAACGCCAGCGGTGGAAGGCTGCTCGACATCCATAAAGAACCGGGCATGCTGACCCTGGTCGTGCCCGATACGGAATCGTTGGGGCTTTCCATTTACCAAGAGAATCGCCCGATTGTTGGTCAGAAGCCAGTCCTTTTGGAACATTCCGTTGAGCCAGGCAACGCTCCGATCGTTTTGGCAGCGCTCACCCGAAAAATCCCCGAGCTTGGGGCGCGCGGCGATCGGCTCTTTGGTACCATCTTCGAGTCGCCTTACGGACCGCTTGCGTATGCCAAATTCATGCAAGAAATGGCAACCGCACCGGAACCAGTGTACGGGCTCAACGACGCCGATTTGGCACGCATGGACCATTATTTGGCTGCACTCGCTGGCCAAGACCGAACCCAGCGTACCGGGATCGGGCTAAGCGAGATCGGAATTGGAGCCTTGGGCGCAGGGCTTACAACGGGGTTACTCCTCGACCGGGAGACGCGTCAGCACTATCCAACGGCTATTATCACGATGGGTGCCATATCACTCGGTGCGGTCGGCGCAGGGTTATACTACTCGCTGACTAAGAGTCCCGGTGAACAGGCGCTCGATTCGTTTCGCATGGAACGAGCCAGCCTTCGTAACAATAGCGCGCAGTTGTTCGTCAAGACTGAGTCCTGGCTCGACCGAGTTGCCGCCCAAGAGCGCGCGCGAAGGCAAACCTACTTCTGGGTGTTCGAGGGATTAGGCCTCAGTCTGGCGACACTTGCCACCATTGGCGCCGTAGCGCCAGACAAGGCAACGTCGAATCCATACATGCTTCCGGCAATGTTGTATGCCGAGTCGGCGTTCCTGATGGGGATGGGTGCGTTTTTAGTTACCCAGCCAACCCCCACCGAGCGGATGCTGAACCTCTACCACGACGATCCCGGGCTTAAGATTCACTTTGGTGCTGCTGCCTCGTCGAACGGTGCGGCGCTGGGTTTTTCGGGGAGTTTCTAGGTCGTATACCGTCAAACAGCAATTCGCATGCGTTGCAACGAGAAGCGGGGTACGCTCGGGGCGCCATGCCGAGGAGACTCTACCTGCTCCGACACGGCCCCGCTGTAAATCGGCAGCGCTGGGCTGGCGAGGATTCCAAGCGCCCGCTGACCAATGCGGGGCGCCAACGAGTTACTGAAATCTCCGGCGCGCTCGAGGGCCTCGCGTTGAAGCTCGAAATCATCGTGACCAGCCCCTATGCCAGAGCCAGTCAGACCGCCGAAATCGTAGCGCGCCGGTTCGGCAAGAAGACGCGTATTGAGGTCGATGGCCGACTCGCTCCGGGGTTCGATGCCGAATCATTGGCAGAGATCCTCAAGGACCAATCGAAGGCGACCTCGCTGCTGCTCATCGGACATGAGCCAGATCTGAGCGAGACAATCGCTACCGTGATTGGTGGCGCCAGGTTGAAGTTCAAGAAGGCGGGCCTAGCGCGCGTCGATTTGGCGCGCTCGTTGCCTTTGCGCGGGCAGCTTGTTTGGTTTATGCCACCAAAGCTGCTGGGGCCGTTCGCGCGAGGAATATTGGCCGACAACCAGGCGTAGCAATGCGCCTTGATGTCCGAGAAACGTACCGGCCGGGCAACAGTCGGCCTTGGCCAGCACTGGGCCATTGAGATATCCTCCCGCGAGAATTGGCATCAGCTATGTCATCAATGGGGCTCGCGGTTCGTTACCCATGCCCCTGGATTGCCAAATACGAGGAGTACCCATGAGACAATGTCACTTTGTGCTTACCGCGTTCGTTGTCCTCGCCACCGTAACGCTCGGCGGCTGCGGCAGCGAATCGCAGAATCAGCCAGCCAACACGGCCGGTGTCCAGCAGTACCCGCAACAGCAGTACCCGCAACAGCAGTACCCGCAACAGCAGCCGGTTGCCACGCAGCCGACCTATCAGCAACCTGCCGCACAACCGCAACCTGCAGTCGCGCAACCACAGCCCGCAGCGCAGCCCGCAGCGCAGCCCGCAGCACAGCCCGCAGCAACGGGTTCTCCAACCCCATCCGCGATGGCTACGGCGTGCAAGAGCGACGCCGAGTGCATTGGTGCTAAGTGCAACGTTGCGGCGGGCAAGTGCCAGTTCCCTTGCGGCTCGAACAGCGATTGTCAGGGGGGCTGGGCCTGCAACCTCCAATTCGGGCAAGTTTGCGTGCCCACGGGTCAGCCCGCCCAATAGCAGCACGACAATTCCAGCAGGGTGTGGGCGTCGCCCCATCCTGCTGGACGCTTGCGCTGGCGAACCCATACCAAGTTGTCTAGGCTACGCCGTCGGCCGAGTGGCGATGGTTGGTCAGCACAGGAGAAGTTCCCCCAATGAGTGCACCTGGTAATGGGAGTTTTGTTTGGTACGAGTTGTTGACGACAGATCCGATCGCTAGCGTCGAATTCTATGAACACGTGCTGGGGTGGGCGTCACAACGTCTGGACGGCTTGCACGGGCACGTCATGTATTCGACTGGGCAGGGGCCGATGGCCAGCGCGACGCTCTTGCCTGAGCAGGCCAAACAAATGGGTGCACCGCCATTTTGGACGGCGAACGTTCGGGTGGCGAACACCGCAGAGACTTGTTCATAGGTGAGTGCCCTAGGTGGGCGAGTCTATCACGAGCCGCTCCATGTCTCGGGCATCGGAAGCGTTGCCGTTATCGCCGACCCATTTGGTGCGGTCCTCAACGTATTTGCGCCGGACAAACCAAGCAAGATGCACGACCTGTCTTTACCCGGCGAAGTGTGCTGGCACGAACTCTTGTCCGACGATCCCGAAGCCGCTTTGGCATTCTACGCGCAGATCTTTGGCTGGAAAAAGTCGCGTGACTTTGACATGGGTCCGATCGGCACCTATGTGCTCTTCAACTCTGGCGGGCCGGACATCGGTGGGTTGTTCAAGCGTCCGAGTCACATTCCGGTTTCGGCGTGGGTGTACTATGTTCAAGTCGACAACGTGGATTTGGCCGTAGCCCGCGCCACATCAAAGGGCGCAACGCTCTGCAACGGGCCAATGACAGTGCCGGGCGGCGCACGGATCGCCCAGTTGAGCGATCCACAGGGCGCCGCATTCGCCGTTCACGAGAATCCTAAGGTTTAACTCGTCGGCCAGCCTCAGATCGCCTCATCGCCGCGTTCACCGGTTCGAATGCGAACTGCGTCGAGGACTTCACTAATGAAGATCTTGCCGTCACCAATTCGACCAGTCTTTGCTGTCTTCTCGATCGTGTCGATGACCTGGGCCAATAAGTCATCGTGCACCACGATCTCAATGGTGACCTTCGGGATGAAATCCACGACGTAGGCCGAGCCGCGGTAAACTTCGCCCTTGCCACCGGTTCGACCAAAGCCTTTGGTTTCAGTCACCGTCATGCCCTGAATGCCGATCTCGGACAGGGCCGATTTCACGTCGTCGAGTTTGAATGGCTTTACCGTTGCCGTAATCTTCTTCATCGCTAGGTCCTTCGGAAGAGGGCGTACAAGATCCAATTCGTCGTCACTTGATCGCTGCCGCGCACACCGCGGGGCTCAGCAACCCGACGCCTCCGAGTTTGCGCTGGACTGTGTTTCCTGTGCGATTCGAGGTGGTGTCCGTTTTCCCGATTGGGTTCAAGCGCCGTGGTTCGGTCCGTCGACCGCGATGAGCACAGCGAGCTGAATGCGCTGTAGCCGAGTGCCCGAAGGTTTCGAACCATCGGATTCCAAAATGTCGAAGTAGTCATGTACCCGCAACCCATGAGTGCGAATCCGCGAGTCGATGATTTTCACACCTTCGGCCGTCAACGCAGCCGTTACAACCGCTAGCAGACCAGGGCGGTCGTTGCTCTGCAGCTCGAGTGTCATCCAGGGCGAGCCCCGAACGTAACGAAACTGCACGCGGGTCTCGCTGGCGCCAGGTGAGGTGCCCGATGGCGCACTCTCGAGGTGTTTGCGAATGTTTCCACTGCTGAGCAAATCGCGAAGCGTAGCCCGCAGCGCGGAAAGCTCCTCGTCACTGGCAGTGACAGCTTGCTCAGTCGAAGCGCGGCGCACCCAGAACAGATCGACCGCCTCGAACTCGCCCGCTGACGTTCGCCGCACGTACGCGTCCGCCCGGGTAATATCGAACCCCTCGAGCATGAGCCCAGCACTGATGACAGCCAGCAGCCCCGGCGCATCGGGTGCGACGACACAGATGCCTGGACCTGTGGCACTAGTTCCAGAAAATGCGTCTACGTAGATCGGGTGCTTTCCCCTAGAAATCGCAATTCTAGCGTGTTGCCGAGCGGACACTTTACCGAATTCTTGACGGTATCGTTCGGGCATGGATGCGAGGAATTCCTCAACGAATAGGCTGCCAGAATCCCGATCGGCGGACTCAGGTTGTCGACGAGCAATCCTACGGTCCTGGGAGTTCGAAGCAGTGATGCCGTGTTGGTTCTTCATGATGCGCCTCGCGCTCGTGGCGTCGCCGTTGATTGGGGCAACAAACCCTGCAAGCGGAATTATGTTCCCGCTGATGCGACATTCTGGTCACAGCAGTGTTTCAGTTATTGAGTTACCCGAGGCCATCCGCTGCGAACGCCAAATAGAGTGCGATGGCAGCATACACTGGCAGAAGCACTACAAGTGCTCGGGCGGCGTATCCAAAGAAGCTATGTGTTCGGTACCCGGCAGCATCCGCAATCGACTTGACCATGAAGTTTGGACCATTGCCGATGTATGTATTGGCTCCCATCAAGACCGCGCCACAGCTGATGGCGACCAAATAGGCCGTCGGTACACCAACGACTTCGGCCGGTAACGACAGGCCCTGCGCTGCCGACAAGAATGTGAGGTAAGTCGGCGCATTGTCGAGAACACTCGAAAGCGCACCTGAGGCAAAGAAGAAATGCCACGGTGCCACTAGACCCAAGTGTCTTCCATGCTCGCGCAGCAATTCGAGGGCTGGAACCATCGTGATGAAGATCGCCAGGAATAGAATCGCCACCTCAACTATAGGGCCAAAGTTGAATTCGTTCCGCGCGCGCGCGGAACGTGGGCCGAACCACAGCGACCCAGCAGAAGCCAAAACCATCACCAGTTCCCGAAAGGGTGCTGGAAGAAACACAGAGGCTACAATCAACAACATGAACCCTAGATTCAACTTGCCATCGATGCGAACGGGTTCGGCATTCAGGCGATCGTGTTCGAGGTCGACGCCCTTCTCCTGTTCGTAGGCTCGGCGATCGACCCAGTAGAAGAGGCCCAAGAGGTAGACCAAGGTTCCAACCCAAACCGGCCAGAGCTGCAGCGTCCAGAAGAACGGAACCCCACGCAGGTAGCCCAAGAATAGTGGAGGATCGCCAAGTGGTGTCAGCAGACCGCCGCAGTTGGCCGCAATGAGGATGAAGAAGAAGGGGATGTGCTGGGTGTTGCGCCGTTCGCTGTTGGTCCGCAGCACCAAACGGATGAGCAGCATACTGGCCCCGGTGGTGCCGACCACGCTCGCCAGTACCGCCCCGACTCCCAAGAGCAGGCTGTTCGTCTTGGGCGTGGCTGCCAGATTTCCAGCGATGTGGATCCCTCCGGCCACGACGAAGAGCGAACCCAGAAGGCAGATGAAAGAAACGTATTCGAGCAGGCTGTGACCCAACAGGGCTGGTTGGTTCATCGAAAGCCACAGCGCAATCGGCACCGACAACAAGCCGCCAAACCCCGCCTTATTGCGATTTTTCTCCCAGAAATGCGGAAAAGCCAGCGGCAGGACGGCGATTCCCAAAAGCAGCAGCGCAAAAGGGGCGATCGTGACCGGTGGAACGGCAAGCGTCGTAGTGGACACGGTTCACAGATAAAGCCCCGAAGTGTGTCGGTTGTAGACAGCTTCTGGTTGCCGTGAGGTTTCGCGGCGCATGAAACCGCGACACGCAGGCGGCATGACCTCGAGGCGAAGTGTTCGAGACATCTTCCGGAAAGGAAGGGTGGGGCACTGATGTAGGTCGATGCTGAATCTTGCGTCTGGGTCCACTTCACCACTTTCTCCTTCGAGTCCGTCGAAGGTCGGAAGTGGTTTATCTTGTGTGACCCAGTCACGAAACCAAGACGACAACATTGCTGCGCTAATTGTAGCGCACCATGCAGCGCATACCGGTCGTACCCGCCAACCACTAAGTGACTTGTCACCGAACGAGACCGACCGAGCAACAACGTTTCAATTCAGATGCGGAACATGAACGACGTGTCATGCATCGCGTGAAGGAGAATTGTTATGTGGGAACAGTACAAAAAGACCTTTTGGGCCATTCAGGTGGTCATTGTGATCGCCGCAATTGCTGTGCTGGTCTGGTCCCACCTGGTAGCCCTGGCTGCTCTATTTTTCTGCACGATGCAGTTGAGCGCGGTACTTGGCGGACTCTGGGCGGGGCGTCTCAAGAGAAAGTTCGGCACGCCCGTCTGTCAACCCCGAGTATCTGCGTAAGGCTTCAATTGGCCGCGTAGCGGCAAGCAACTTATCAATCCGTTCAAACACAGGACTTTCGACGTTTGGCGCACGGAGATCCAGTCTCCAATGAAAAACAGAGGTAAGCTAATGAAAGAGTCTATCAGCCTACGACATTGGCGCGCATGGCTCGCGGCAGTCGTTGTCGCAGTGGGGATGCTAGTGCTCCTCACGCCAAGTCGAGCCAGCGCTGACGAGCCAGTGCCCGATTCGATTGGGGCCAGTCAAATGACCCCAACGCCAGCGTCGGTTCCCGGTTATACGAAACTCGACCCTGAAAAGGCGACGACTAAAGACGTCGCCGCTGCCGTCGATGCGGTCGCACAATCGACCTCCAGAAGTTACTTCTCGATTAACTTCGTTTGGGTGCTGGTTGCCGGCTTCCTCGTGATTTTCATGCAAGCCGGCTTCGCCATGGTCGAAACTGGTTTGATCCGCGCGAAAAACGCGGCGCACACTATATCAATGAACTTCTCCGTATATGCCCTCGGCATGTTCGGCTTCTTCATGACCGGGTTTGCCCTCATGTGCGGCGGCTTCAATGGCACGGCCATCGGCGGCCCAGTTACGTTGGGTGGCCTACCGACGCTGAACCACATGTTCACTATTGGCTCATCCGTCAACGGTGACCATGGGTGGGGTCTGTTCGGAACGACAGGTTTCATGCTCACCGGCGGCAGCTACGACGCAGCAGCAATCGTCATGTTCTTGTTCATGATGGCGTTCATGGACACCACCGCGACCATCGTCACCGGCGCCTGTGCTGAACGCTGGAGTTTCAAGAGCTTCTTCATTTACAGCATCTTGATCGGTGGCTTCATTTACCCGCTCTTTGGCTGTTGGGTCTGGGGTGGCGGCTGGCTCGCACAACTCGGCTACCGCCTAGGGCTCGGCCATGGCGCTGTGGACTACGCTGGCTCGGGTGTCGTTCACCTTCAAGGCGGTGCATTGGCACTGATCACTGCGTACCTGATTGGGCCACGCATCGGCAAGTACGGCAAAGACGGCAAAGTGCACCCAATTCTGCCGCACCACATCCCGATGGTTCAAGTGGGCACGTTCATCCTGGCCTTCGGCTGGTTCGGGTTCAACGCAGGCAGCTCCTTGGCAGGCACCGACGGCCGCATTGGCGTCGTCGCGGTCAACACGATGATTGCCGGCATGGCCGCCACCTTGGCGGGGATCCTATACATGTGGAAAGTCGTAGGCAAACCCGATCCGTCGATGATGTGCAACAGCATGCTCGCCGGGCTCGTGGCAATTACCGCGCCCTGCGCCTTCGTAACGCCGGTCAGCGCCTTCATTATCGGTGCGATTGCTGGCGTGCTCGTAGTGGTCAGCGTCTTCTTCTTCGATAAGATCAAGATCGACGATCCAGTTGGTGCAATCAGTGTTCACGGCGTCAATGGCCTCTGGGGCGTCATTGCGGTCGGCTTGTTCTCCGACGGCACCTACGGCGCCGGCTGGAACGGCGTCGGTGCCACTTCCTATCTCGGTGTGGCCGGCAAGGGCGTTACCGGCCTCTTCTATGGTGATAGCAAGCAACTGATTGCCCAATTGATTGAAGGTGGTGTTGGCATCGCATGGAACGTGATCGTCGGTGGTCTCATCTTCTGGGCCCTCGGCAAGATCCTCGGCTCGAATCGCGTGTCTGCCGCTGTCGAAATCGCTGGCCTAGACGTTCCCGAGATGGGGATCCCTGGCTACCCGGAGTTCCTGTCGCCCATCGCACCGGAAGACATTCCGGCAAGCCAACTGGCGTTGGCTGAGGGCCTCCCGGTGCCAGCGTACAAGCCAAGCTGAGTTTCGAGCAGCTGTAAGCAAATAGTGTCACGGGCTCCGAGGTAACTCGGGGCCCGTGACACGTGTGTGCCTCACCTTCCGCGTTGCCGGCACGGGCTAGGTGTCCCCCGCTACCGTCAGCAGCTTTCGAAACGATACCGACACATACCAATAAATGCGCGCTTTTCTGCAAGCTTTAGCGTTCCGCAATCAACCGCGCGAATTGCATGACAAACCGCCGAAACTCAGCAGAAGCAATCGCGGGCGCCCAATAAGGGCGTGAACTTCGACACCTATGCTCTGGAAGACACGAGCTACGACGAGATGTTCGAGGCCGGAGGAACAATCCGACCTCTCTATCGAGCGCTTGCTCAGCGGATGAGTGAGCTTAGTCCGGGCGAATTTCAGTCACGCCAGCGCATGGTCGACTTGCTGCTGCGCAATCAAGGCGTAACTTTTACTGTCTATTCGGATTCGGCAGGGATTGAGAAAGTGTTTCCCTTCGATCCGATCCCGCGGTTGATAGCCGCGGACGAATGGAGCCGCGTCGAACGAGGTCTGATCCAGCGTACCGAGGCGCTTAACCTATTTCTGCGCGACATCTACGGTGCGCAACGAATTCTCGAGGACAAGATCATCGACCCAGCGTTGATCTACGGGGCCACCTTCTATCGCCGCGAGATGGTTGGATTCGTACCCCCAGGCGGGATCTATACCCACGTCGTTGGGACCGATCTGATTCGCGACAAGGACGGGAGATTCCTTGTACTCGAAGACAACGCCCGTAACCCGAGCGGTGTCAGTTACGTCCTCGGTTGCCGCGAAGTGCTAAAACGCGTCTTCCGTGTGCTGTTCGAAGAGTATGGTGTCAGCCCGGTTGAGCAGTATGCCGAATGGCTGCGTGAAACGTTGGAGTTTGTCGCTCCGGAAGGCAGCGACACAGCGAATGCTGTCGTATTGACGCCTGGTATTTACAATAGTGCCTATTTTGAGCACAGCTTTCTCGCGCGCCAAATGGGGGTGCCACTGGTAGAGGGTCGCGACTTGGTCATCGAAGACGGCAACGTTTGCATGCGCACCATCGAAGGCCTCAAACGTGTAGACGTGATCTACCGCAGAATCGACGACGACTTCCTCGACCCGGTGGTGTTTCGACCAGATTCGGTATTGGGGTGTCCAGGTCTGTTTGCCGCCTATCGCAGCGGCAAAGTGACGCTTGCCAACGCTCCGGGCACCGGGATCTGTGACGACAAGGCCATCTACCCCTTCGTGCCCGACATGATTCGCTACTACTTGGGCGAGGACGCCATCTTGCCGAACGTTGAGACCTACATTGCGGCACGACGCGACGATCAGAAGTACATCCTCGAGCACATCGAGGATCTGGTGGTAAAGCAGACGGATGCTTCGGGTGGTTATGGCATGATGATTGGGCCGCATGCTACGAAGGAGCAGCACGCTGCCTTCCGCGAGCTAGTTCGGGCACAGCCGCGTAGCTATATTGCTCAACCCACGATAAGCCTTGGCCGTCATCCTACAGCTTTTGACGGTCAGCTCGAGGGTCGTTGTGTAGACCTGCGTCCCTACATTTTGTATGGTGAAAAGATTCGGGTCATTCCCGGGGGCCTGACCCGGGTGGCTTTGCGCAAGGGTTCATTGGTCGTCAATTCGAGCCAAGGTGGCGGTTACAAGGATACTTGGGTTCTTTCGGCAGATTCAGCTGCCCAAACGGGAGTTGGCTAAGTATGGCCATGCTGAGCCGCGTTGCAGATTCGTTGTTCTGGATGGGGCGCTACCTCGAACGTGCCGAACAGCTTGCACGGCAACTCGAGGTGACACGCGACATCCTCGTGGACCTCTCGGAACCTGATCCAGAGGGGGCCAAAGCCGAATGGCAGGCGACCTTGGTGTCGCTTTGCGTACCAAATCTTGCGTTGGAGCGACTCATCTTCGACCCAACGGACGTCAGTACGCTCGCAGGCTGTGTTGGCCAGGCACGAGAAAACGCCCGACAGGTGCGCGAAGTAATTGCCAACGAGATGTGGGAACGCATCAACCAGACATACTGGGCCCTCGTCGAGGCACGCGATCAGGAACAGAACGAAACCGCCATGACACAGATATTGGCCGAGGCAACGTCGGCAGCAGCCAGTTTGGATGGCCTCACCGATTCCTCGATGCACCGCGGAGATGCCTGGATATTTCTCAAACTCGGCAAGTGGCTAGAGAGATTGGACCGCATTGGACGCACCATCTTGGCACGGTTGACTCAACAGTCCGCAACGCAGAACAGTACTCAAGAGAACGTAATTTCAATCGTGCTCCTAAAAAGCGTGGGCGCAATCGAAGCCTATCGTAAGCTTTCGCCGACCCGTGTAGAGCGCAAAAGTGTGCTAGAATTCCTGCTGTTCCAGGCGAAATTTCCACGTAGCTTGCGTTTCTGCACCCGCGAAAGTTTCGAACTAATCAATCAGCTGAACCAGATCTGCCGTGACTCTGACCCAACCGTTGGTCGCAGTTTTGGACGGCTAGCAGCACGACTCGACCACGGCGATATCGAGGAGGTTCTTGATCAGGGGCCCGAAACGTTTCTCAAGGACGTTTTGGCCGACACCACGAACGCATGCGCTTTGCTCAAGCGCTCGTATTTTTTGCAGTAATGACTGAAAACCAAGTGACGGAGAAACATCATGCTCTTCTCAATCAACCACAATACGCGGCTTGAGTACTCGCAAGCAATTTCCGAATCCGTCATGGAAGTGCGCGCCATGCCGAGAACCGACGAGCGCCAGGTCTTGCGTCAGTTCGAACTCGCGGTCACGCCAAGCGCTCGCTCGAATCACCACTCTGATTGGCTCGGCAATACCGTGCACCAATTCTCCGTGCTCGGAGTTCACGAATCCGTCGAAGTCAATTCGCGGTGTATCGTAGAGACTCGCCCCATGGAATGGGACATGTCGCAGCTAGTTGCTCCGCTTGAGGGGCTGATCCTCGATCACCGCTCATGGGATTTTCTGCAGCATCATGGGCCAGTGATGGACGATGCTGCCATACCCGCGTTGGTTCAGCGTCTCGGCCTCAGCGAGGTGCGCCGCGTCGGCCAAGCCATCGAGATCGTACGGCGGCGCACCCAGGACATCATCAGCTACAAGCGCGGCGTTACCAGCAGTTCTTCGACTGTTGGAGAGGTGCTCGAGCTCGGAGCTGGGGTCTGTCAAGACTTCGCGCACCTGGCGCTCGCATTACTCCGGTCGGTAGGCGTTCCTTGTCGCTATGTTTCGGGCTATTTGTTCCGTGACAGCGACGAGGAATTGGAGACACACGCCTGGATTGAAGCATTTGTCCCGGGATTTGGCTGGATCGGCATGGATCCGACCCACGGTGTTATGGCTTCCGAAGGCCACGTGACGATTGCGGTCGGTCGCAGCTACGCAGACGTACCGCCAAACCGCGGTGTATATCGCGGCAAAGCGAGCGAGCATATACAAGTCAAGGTGGCAATGCAGCAGTTAGAAGAACGCGCGCGATTGACACCGTACTCAACAGCACTCGAACACCCGCGCAAGCGTCCGACCACGTTGACTCCGGCCGTACCAAGTAGCCTGAGTTACGCCCTGGAGCAGCAGCGCCTACATCCGAATGGAGCGGGCCTGGTTGTCCAGCAGCAGCGACAACAGCAGCAGTAAGTTCAGTGCGCTGGGCGACCTACCCCATCGCCTCGACGTCAACGGAGACCTCGAGGCGGTGGCGGCCGCCGCCAAGAATGACTCCGCGAAGTGGAGTTACGTCCGAGAAATCGCGACCAAATGCCAAGGTGACGTGCTCTTCGCTGGGGCAGATGTCGTTCGTTGGATCGAAGTCCACCCATCCGCGCTCGGGGACCCAAACCGATACCCAGGCGTGCGTCGCATCTGCCCCAATGAGCCGCTTGACGCCAGGCGGCGGACGGGTTCGGAGGTACCCGCTGGTGTAGCGTGCGCCCAAACCGAGCGAGCGTAGACAACCCAACATGACGTGGCTGAAATCTTGGCATACGCCTCTGCGGGTCGCTAGAAGCGTTGCCAAAGGAGTAGCATTGTTCGTGGCCGTCTGATCGTACGCAAAATCGCGGTGGATGCGTGTTGTCAAGTCCCTTACGCCAACCAGAATGGGACTGTTTCTGGGGAAGCTCGGCGCCGCGTATTCGATGAGCCCGGCAACGTGTGGCACGAGCGGCGACGCAAAACGCATCTGTGTCGCCTGTAAAACGTCTCGCCTGCGATCGCACTCGAGCAGGCTCCGCACGGTTTCCCACGGTGGCGTATGTTCAAACTCGGGCAGGTCAGGGCATGACGTTTCAACCAGGCTTGTCGCGACCACGTCGAATCGCCGGTGTGGCTCGGTCAGACCGAAATAATTGGTGCGATTACCAAAGTAGTCGAGCCGAGCACGTCGCGTCGCTGGGTTGGGAATCAACTCGAGCTCATGGGTCACGGTGCGCTGTGCTTCGCTCTGGCGGGGTGTGAGGTGTGCCTCATGATGCGAGGTTGTTGCCGGTTCCGCATACGCGTAACTCGTGCGATGTACGATGCGCAGTTTCATGCCACGCCTCCGAGTTTGTCACGGTCGGGCGTGTCGAATTCGCTGCTGCGTAGCTGGCGGGCGACGTTTGCGTGATAGAGGTAAGTTTCGGTGAGAGAATCGCTGAGTGCCGGAAGCGAATGCCCGAGTCGCTCAAGCAGTGCAAATAGGCCCGCTCTTCGCTCAGAATTGGGCGCGAGTTGGCAAAGATCCACGACGTCACACAATTCGACTTCCGTCGTGGTAGCCAGCAGGAGGCGCTGCTGCTTCGACTTGACCCCAACACTCGACAAAGATGGCAGGACAGCCATGTGTTGGCCAATGGTGTGAAGTTGAAATAGGACGCTGCGGGGGTTGGTGTCGTCTGCGAGGAGCAAGTCCACGGCCGGCGCGGACTGAAAGCCTGTCGAATAGCGCCTGCGATACGTCATGCCGCTGTCTGCCACGTCTAGCACAGCCTCGACCAATTGGGCCTCGCGTTCGCAGCCTGTCGTGAGTGTGGTGCGTAGCAGGCTACTGAGCGAAATCGCTCTTTCGAGCCGTCGTCCCATGTCGAGAAACCGCCAGGCAAACCCGCGAGTCATGCTTTCCATAACGAGACCACTGAGCCCGGCCAAGGAAATGACTACCTGATTGAGCTCAATCACGAGTTGAGGCAGTTGGCCGCCGTCGGCAAACGCAGCGCAATGTGCCACTGACTCCTCAACGGAAGCAAGAATGCGCAGTGTATCATGCGACAGACGGTCGCGGACGATGTTGCTCACACGCAGGGTCGCGCGCAGCGCATTGATCAGTGAACCGGCACAATCGGCATTTGAAATTGCTGAAATGAGCTCCGACTCATTGGCTGCGCGATCCAGCTCGGCATCGATCGGTAACTTGCCCGTGTAGACGAATTGAGTTTGCGCCTGCAGCGCGTTGAACATTCGGGCAAGCTCGATGCTGCGCCGGTACTCGCGTTCACTGACGGACTCTAGCAGCCTTTGGCCAATGACCCGAGCCAGTCGACAAATCGCCTCAGCGCGTTCCGCGTAGCGACCAAGCCAGTAAATGTAGTCCGCGACTCGGCTTGGAAGATCACCACCGCCTCGAGTGAGTTCGATCGGTGGACTGGTGGGGGGCACCAACGATTCACCGAAGATGGACTCATCTGAAATTATCCAGACGTCCTTGCTACGGGCACCGCGCTGAATCGAAACTGCCACGTCGTCGTCTTCCGGGGCAACCAACCCGAGCCCTCCGGGCATGACTTGGTAGTCGTTCGGCTGCGAACATTGGGCAAAACACCGGAGCACGCAAGAGCGCGATTGTACAGTGTTGTCGGCGATCACCGGCGTTCTCGAAGCAGGGACGAACTGCTGCGCTACGAACTGGCTTGGGTTTTCGAGCACTCGCAGCCGAAGCGCTTCTTGCTCTTCATAACCTAGCCGACCGACGAATATTGGCCCCCCTTTCTCGCTTGAATAGGCGGACTTGACCACCATCTGTGCGAAGCTGTCGAGCGCTTGGGCCAGGTGGCCTTTGTCGCCCAGGTAGAGAGTAGGCACGGACTGGAGAAGCAGCTCCTCCTTAAGGAATTCTCGACAAAGCTGGGGAAGGTAGGCCAAGAGCGCAGGAGTCTCTAGGATCCCAGCACCTAGGGGATTGGTCACGCTGACATTGCCCGTCCGCAACGCTTGTACCAGGCCTGGTACGCCCAGGGCCGAATCAGCGCGCAACTCAAGCGGATCGCAGTAGTCATCGAATACGCGACGCAACAACACGTCAATGGGCTGTAGCCCGCCAAGGGTCTTGAGGTAGACTCGATCGTTGCGAACGGTCAGATCTTCGCCCTGCACCAGCGAAATGCCAAGGTGCTTTGCTAAATAGGCTTGTTCAAAATAGCTGGCGCTATACGGACCTGGCGTAAGCAGGGCGACCCGTGGTGCATCACGATTGTGGGGTGCAGATTGCTGCAGCCGTTCGAACAATGAGCGAAAGAACCCTACCAACCGTTCGACATTGCAGTGACGAAGCAGCTCCGGCAGTGCCTGCGCTACGACAACTCGGTTCTCAAGGGCGTACCCCATTCCCGAGGGTACCTCCGTCGCGTCTTCGATGACCAAGAAATGCCCTTGCGGAGCCCGAATCAGATCGGCGCCATAAAGGGGGAGCCATGCCGATCGGGGCACGCCGAGACCGTGAAGCGGTCGAAGGAAACGCGGATTGTCGAAGACTAATTCAGCGGGCAATCCACCATTCGTCAAGCAACGCTGCGGCCCATAAAGATCCGCAGCAATCAGACTAAGTAGTCTCGCCCGCTGGCTAATTCCCTTGGCAAGCTGCTGCCAGTCCCGGGAATCAAGCAGCAGTGGGATGGGCGACAGTCGCCAGGGACGTTCGTTGCCGCTCGAATCCCCATAGACGTTGTAGCTGGCCCCATTTTCCTGCAGCAGCCGTTTGGCTTTGGTCCAACGTGCTTTGGCTTCGACTGTTCCGATTTCGTCGAGGTGCTCGAAGTAGCGCTGCCAACGTGGTCGCAACGCTCCTGAGAAGTCGCGCAATTCATCGTACGCCGGCTCACCGGGCCCGAAGTGGGTGACCGGCGAGTTGATTGGATTCGATTCGGACATGAGCGTGGGAAGGCGACGAGTTCTAGCAGCTAGAGGTAGCGCAAATCCAACGTGGTAGGGTGCTCGACTGACGGGGCAGACAGCTTGGGCTCGAATGGCCCAGGACTGTGGCCGAACGGGAAGAATCGGGCCATCCTGCGGCTTTCCGCCGCGAGCCCGTTGGTGGGAAAGGTATCCGGCGACCTGCCGCCAGGGTGCGCTACATGGTAGCTGCAGCCCCCAATCGCACGCTTGTTCCAAGTGTCGTAGACATCGACCACGAGCGGGGCGTTCACGTTCAAAGTCGGGTGCAGCGACGAAGGTGGCTTCCAGGCTTTGTAGCGTACGCCGATCACATACTGTCCGCTGCGCCCGGTCGGAGTCAGCGGGATGCTCCTGCCGTTGACGCTCAACTGGTGGCGAGCGTCGGTCATTCCATCGACCAAGACCTGAAGCCGTTCTACTGAGGAATCGACGTAGCGCGCCATGCCGCCGCCCGAGGATTCCTCGCCCAAGACGTGCCACGGCTCGATGGCTTGACGCAACTCGACTTGGAGCCCCGGGGGGGTCGACACCTGCCCCACGCGCGGGAAGCGAAACTCCCAGTGCGGCAGAAACCAACCCGGATCGAGCCGAATTCCCGAAGACGAGAGCTCTGCGAGCGCATCCACGAGATCCTCCCAGAGAAAGTGCGGCAGCGCGAAGCGATCGTGCAATGCCGTTCCCCAGCGCACAAAGCGCCGCTGGTAGGGCTGATTCCAGAAATGAGCGACCATGGCACGGATCAGCAACTGTTGCGCGCAACTCATGCGCGCATCTGGCGGCATTTCGAAAGCGCGCAATTCGAGCAACCCGAGGCGCCCCGTGGCGCTGTCGGGATTGTACAGCTTGTCGATGCAAAATTCTGCGCGGTGGGTGTTTCCAGTCAAGTCAACGAGCAGATGCCGCAGAACGCGATCCACTAGCCAAGGAGGCGGGTTCGCACCCGACCGCTCCAATGTTTGACGTGCGACTTCGAGTTCATACAAACAATCGTCGCGTGCCTCGTCGATCCGGGGGGCCTGGCTTGTTGGGCCGACGAACAGTCCGGAAAAAACGTAGGACATTGCTGGATGGTTGTTAAAGAACGTGAGAAGACTCAGTAACAGTTCCGGCCGGCGCAAGAGCGGGCTATCGGCTGGCGTTGCCCCGCCGAGCACCACGTGGTTGCCGCCGCCGGTACCGGTGTGGCGACCATCGAGCATGAACTTGTCGGTCCCCAACCGCGTCAAGCGGGCGTCTTCGTACAGAGCTGTCGTGCGCTCAACGCAGTCGGCCCAGGTCGCTGCCGGATGGATGTTCACCTCGATCACTCCCGGATCGGGCGTCACGCTGATGCGTTCGAGCAACGGGTGATAGGGTGGCGGATACCCCTCGATGCGAATCGGTGTGGCGAGCTGACGAGCCACTGTTTCAAGCTTGTCGATGAGGTCTAAGTACGCTTCCAGACGCGCAATGGGCGGCACAAATACGTGCAACACCCCGGCGCGCGGCTCGACACAGAGGGCCGAGCGAACTAGGTTCTTAGCGGAATCGCCGCGGGTCGGCGCAGCCTGCGACAGCTGTGGCGAACGCGTTTGCAGTCGTGGCGCCACGTGCCTCGGTGATGGCGGCAACCGGCAAAAATCCCCAAGCGGATCTGGTTCGAAATCTGTCACGAGATCAGTCTTGCTCGACCACGGGAGCGAATCGAGTGGCAAGCGGTACCCCATGGGCGAATCCCCCGGGACGAGGTAGAGCCGTTCGGAACGTAAGAACCATTTACCCGACTCCCACTGGTGAGTTTGGTCGGCAAATATCCGAGCCTGCAAAGGTAACGCATAGCCTACCGTGGCACTAAGCCCCTGAGTGAATATCCGAAGCAACCGCTCTCTTTCGAGTTCGTCGTCCAATCGCGAGTCGAAAGGATCGACGTTGCCCGGGAGCTGCCGCTCTCGCCAGAGGTAGTAGAAAGTGTCTTCATGGGCTGGTAGTGCGCAGTCGGCAGGCACATCAAGCAGCTCGGTGAGCCGAGCGATGAAGCGATGGGCAGTTGCGGCATCATGCCCCGCGTTGGTTCCGTCGGACAGCAATTCGACGTCTTGCCAGACCGGTTGCCCGTCTTTGCGAAAGTACAGCGAATAGGCCCACCGCGGAAGTGGCTCACCTGGGTACCACTTGCCCTGGCCGTGAACGATCAGCCCCTCAGCTGCAAACCGCTTGCGGAGACGTCGTATGAGCTGCTCGGCGAGTTTGGCCTTCGTCGGTCCGAGTGCCGCGATATTCCATTCCGCAGCGTCCATGTCGTCAATTGATACAAACGTGGGTTCGCCGCCCAGAGTCAATCGAACGTCACCAGCAGTCAGCACTTGGTCAACGTGCTTGCCGCATTCGACAATCGCATTCCATTGCGCTTCAGTGTACGATTTCGTCGGTCGCGGGCGATCCTCGATGCGAGTGACCTGCATTTCGAAGGAAAATTCGCACTTGGCTTCGTCATCATCATGGCGTGGAGCAAACTCGAAACTTCCGGATATCGGTGCGGCCGTAGAAGGCTCCGCCGTGCAGGCGAGGGGAATATGACCCTCACCGCACATCAGACCGCTCGTGGCGTCAAGGCCCACCCAGCCGGCCCCGGGTAAGTATGCTTCCGCCCAGGCATGCAAGTCCGAGCTGTCGCGTTCGACCCCTGCTGGGCCATCGAGCGGCTTCTGATCGGCGACCAACTGGATCGAATAGCCAGAGACGAATCGTGCTGCAACCCCAACTGCTCGCAACAGGTTGACCAGCAGCCAGGCAAAATCCCGGCACGACCCGTGTCCGCGCTCAAGCGACTCCTCCGGCGAGAAGACACCGGGTTCCATACGTATGTCGTAGCGAAGCGACCGCTGCAAGTGCTGATTGATATCAACCAGTACGTCGACCATGCGGCGCCCCTCGATCGCATAATCCAATCGAGTGGTAGACAACAAGGCCGCAAACTTCGGGCCGCACTCGACAGCCTGCAAATAGGGAAGCAGATCGCGACGCTGTGCCGCGTCGTACTCGAAGGGATAGTGCTCCGCCTGTGGTTCCAGAAAGAAGTCGAATGGATCGAGCGTCACAAGATTGGCGACCAGGTCGACTGTGACACACAATTCCTGAACCTCTTCGGTAAACACTAATCGCGCCAAGTAGTTTCCAAAAGGGTCCTGCTGCCAATTGGTGAAGTGCTTCTCCGGCGTGACATCGAGGCTAAATGCCTCGACGGTGGTGCGCGAGTGTGCAGCAGGTCTTAGACGTACGACCTGTGGCGACAGCCGGACTGGGCGGTCGTATTTGTATTGGGTGGAGTGCCTCAGAGCAACGCGAATGGCCATGGCGCAGCTCGAACCCTAGCTTGTCAAACATTGCGGCAATGTGTCTAGACGAGTGAATCAGAGTTGCCGCTGCACGATTGCGTCGAATCCATTTCATAAAATGCAGCCAGACCGCCGGGCCCAGGGAGCCCAATGGACTAGCGGCCCGACCGATCGCTCTGCCTTTAGGCCGACTCCGAGGGACCCTCGCTCGCGATCCCGACACGCTTGCGATACATCGCTGACACGCTACACAGGGTTGAATCCACACAGGAAACCGACGAAATGATCGAACTCCCCGCAATCGAACTTGTCGAAGGGGCGGGCAATGGCATCGAGTTCCGACAGTTCCCTTGCATCCAGAAGGGCAATAACCAATTAGCGCTACTGCATCTTCCTGTGGCACCGCGTTGCAATGTGCAATGCAACTACTGCGCGATAAACGGCGACTGCGCCAACAACAGTCCGCATGGTAGCTCCGCAGTCCTTCTGACGCCGCAACAGGCTCTCACTTTTGCACGCGAGGTTATCACGCGCGAACCGCGCATCTCGGGGGCCGGAATCTCTGGCCCAGGAGACCCCCTAGCGAACCCAGACGCGACGTTCGAAACTTTGGCGTTGGTGCACCAAGAATTTCCGAGCCTAGCCCTGTTTGTTGCCACAAATGGTCTATTTGCGCTCGACTACGCCGAACAGCTGGGTTTGCTCGGTGTGCAGCTCTGCACCATTACGGTCAACGCCATCGAGCCTGCCATATTGTCGCGCCTCGTAGAGTGCGTTCATGGTCCGAACGGCATTTTGGCGGGCGAGGAAGCCGCTCGCTTTCTCGTTTCACGACAACTTGACGCGATTCAAGCGTTGACTGCACACGGAATTGCAGTTCGAATCAACACTCAGCTATTTGGCGGAATCAACGAAAACGAGGTCGAGTCGATTGCGCGGGTAACTGCGCTACGCGGTGCTCGGTATCATCACATTCGTGCCTTCGATGCGCCGGCATCCCGATCAGAGGCACTCTCGGCTGTTCCCGTCTCAAACCCCGAAACCTTGCGAAATGCGCGCGCATTGGCGGGCAAACATTTGGAATTGGTCGAGCATTGCACGCTTTGCTCGGCAGATTCTGTGGGTTGTCGCTCAGGTCGACAGCCAAGTGCCATTCGCTCAGCATTGCTCAGTTCGTCGCGGCATCAGGACGCAACCAATGGCACCATGACCGTCCCCGTTCCAACCCGTCCTGCCGTTGCGACGGAAATGGGGGTTGCATTACCGCAGTTGCAATTGATCGCCCGCATTGCGCGGCTACTCGCCACCTCCCAAGACGACACGCTCTTGACGTTGCGTCGGGTGTTGGAATGGCTGGACGAGGATTTGGAGCTCAAACGCGGCGTCCTCACTCTCGCCGACACAGCCGGTGAGGCACTTGCGGCCCAGGTCACCCACGGCGTGCCACCGGAGCAAGAAGACCGGATGCGCTATCGACCGGACGAGGGGATCACTGGCCAGGTCTATACCAGCGGGCAAGCGGTTATGCTGCCCTCGCTTCAGGCTGCGCCTGATTTCCTCGACCGTTCAGGGCTGCGCGCTGGGCTCGATCTGACTAAAATTGCATTCTTCTGTGTTCCCATCTGCTACGGCGGCAGAGTGATTGGAACGTTGAGCGCGGACAAGCAGAACCGTTTGCTCAAGGATGCCGATTCGGATCTGCGTTTTCTTGAAGAAGTGGGGCAGTTGCTGGCACCGTTCGTAGAGCGCCGCCGCCTCGAAGAAAATCTCGAGACCTTCCACCGAATTCGGCGTGGGGACGGCGCCTCAGCGCGCCTCGTCGGACGCTCGTCGGTTATGGAGGAGGTGCGCCGGCTGATCGCCAAGGTTGCCGGAGCCAGTACTTCAGTGCTTCTCACCGGTGAGACTGGGACCGGAAAGAGCGCTGCAGCAGGCCTGCTCCACGAACTGAGTGCACGTGGCAAGGAGCCATTCATCGAGGTCAACTGCGGGGCCATTCCCGACAACCTCATTGAGAGTGAACTCTTTGGCCACGAAAAGGGGGCATTCACCGGCGCCGTCCAACGCAGGCTTGGCGTATTTGAACGCGCTCGAGGGGGCACCGTCTTCCTCGATGAGATTGGCGAGTTGGGTCCTGCCGCACAAACGCGGCTACTTCGAGTACTTCAGACGCGTCGATTCGAGCGCGTTGGTGGCAGCGACACTTTGACGACGGATGCGCGCCTCATCGCCGCCACCAACCGGGACCTAGCTGGTGCGGTCGAAAGTGGCTCATTTCGAGCGGATCTCTACTACCGGCTCAACGTATTTCCGATCGAAATGCCGCCGCTTCGAGACCGTGGTGCCGCTGACATCATGCTGCTTGCCGACAGCCTGATTGAACGACACGGCAAGGCGATGGAGAAGCCCATATTTCGCATTGATACCCCTGCCATCGATATGCTGACGGCGTACCATTGGCCGGGCAATGTGCGCGAGCTGGAGAATGTGATCGAACGGGCTGTCGTGCTTGCTGAAGCGGACGTAATTCATGGTCACCACCTCCCCCCGTCGCTGCAGATGAACCGCTACGCAGCCAGTCCAGAGCCGTTGGATTTTGCATCACGCGTCGCTACTTTCGAGACAGAACTCATCACCGAGGCCCTCAAGGAAGTCAATGGCAACCAGACCAAAGCTGCCGAGCGACTTGGGGTGACCAAACGCGTGATTCAGTACAAGATCCGCACCTACGGGATCCCTTGGGAGCGCTTTCTTCCGAAACATTGACTGGCGATACATTTGCGAATCGTGGCCAGTGGCGCGATACCAAATTGAACCGCACAAACATCTGCTCTAAGCCGCTACCGTGAGGATGAAGGGCATCTGGTGCAAGGAGTCCGTTTGGCCCGGCTCGTGCATAGCCACAAGTCAGGCAATCAATCGCCAACCCGCCAGGTGCCCCATGGACTTCACCGCCCATCCTTGTTTCGACGACCAAGCCCGACTGCGTTACTCACGCGTGCACCTGCCGGTGGCACCTGCGTGCAACGTTCAGTGCAATTTCTGCGACCGAAAGTTCGACTGCGCCAACGAGAGTCGCCCAGGCGTGACGAGTGCCATCCTTCGACCGGACCAAGCTGCCGCCTATGTCGACGCCGTGCTCGCAAAAGACGACTCACTGCGCGTTGTCGGAATTGCGGGGCCCGGTGATCCGTTGGCCAACGCTGCGGCGACCCTTGAGACTCTCCGACTGGTGCGCCTGTACCACCCTGAGATGTTGCTCTGCCTTGCGACCAACGGGCTTGCGCTGCCGAAGCATGCGGAGTCACTGGCCGCGTTGAAGGTGAGCCACGTAACGGTGACCGTTAGTGCGGTTGACCCCGCCATTGGAAGTAAGATTTACGCCTACGTGGTTGACGGCAGCGAGCGGTTGACGGGCACCGCGGGCGCTGAACGCATTCTCGCGGCCCAATTGCTTGGGATCCGCAGGCTGGTCGAATTGGGTGTGATGGTAAAAATCAACTCGATACTCATCCCGGGAGTCAACGATCACCATATCGTCGATATAGCGCGCGCGATGGGCGAGCTTGGCGCCAGCCGCTTCAATTGTCTACCATTACACCCAGTTTCTGGGACGCCATTTGGAGAGATCGTTGAACCCAGCCGTGAGCGAACGCGCGAAATTCGCGAGACTTGCCGCACCTACTTGCCGCAGATGGAGCATTGTGCACGCTGCCGGGCAGACGCAGTTGGTCGTATTGGTCACAACCCATCCGAAGAACAACTCGTGCTGTTGCGCACGCACGCCGGCAGGAAGAAGTCGAGTCAGCGAACTCTCGTCGCCGTTGCATCGCAAGAGGGGGTGCTCGTCAACCAACACCTGGGTGAAGCCCGAGAATTCTTCGTTTTCGCTCAGCGTGGTGACGCTTTCATCCAAGTCGACAAGCGGCCCGCCCCGCAAGTTGGGCAAGGCGAAGCGCGATGGCAGGACCTTGCGAACATTCTAGCGGATTGTCGCGCACTTCTTGTCACCGACGCCGGTAGGCGACCGCGCGAAGTCTTGGAAGCAGCAGGCCTCGAGGTATTTGCTACCGAAGGCCTAGTGGAAGACCTGTTAGATACACTGTACCAAGGTCGTCCGTTGCCTAAGGTTCGTCAAGAGGCGTTCAAATGTGGCAAGGGTGCGACCTGCGGCGGTAATGGCCTGGCATGCGGCTAGATATTGACGGTTACATTACCATGGACGGCGACCCAGCGCGCCGCCCAACGCCGAAGTTAGCGAGAACGAACAGAAGGTCAAATATCAATGTTAACCGACTCTAGTGGCAAGGCAAGAGCTTGGCTCGTAGACAGCACCCTACGTGACGGCGAACAGGCCGCTGGTGTATCATTCTCCGTCGACGAATCCGTTAACATTGCCACGCGCCTGGCTGCTGTCGGGATCCCGGAGATTGAGGTCGGCATCCCCGCGATGGGGCGCCAAGAGCAGCAGAAGATTCGGCAAATCGTCCGCGCGTTGCCGCAAATCCGCTGCACCGCATGGTGTCGCGCAAGGTACGAGGATTTGCTTGCAGCGGTCGACGCCGAAGTGTCGGCTGTGCATCTGTCTGTACCCGTATCCGCGATTCAACTTGCAGCATTAGGGCATGATTGGAATTGGGTATTTTCACAGTTGGGCCAATTGATTCCCTGGGCAAGGAAGCGCTTCGATTACGTGTCGATTGGGGCACAGGATGCCTCCCGTTGCGACACGCAAGACCTGATTCGGCTCGCGAAATTTCTGAGCAAGCACCGCGTCGATCGTCTGCGACTTGCCGATACAGTCGGGCTCTGGAACCCAATCCAGTGCTATGGTCTCGTGGCTGGTGTGGTGGCTGCTGTGCCAACGGTGCCAATTGGAGTCCACTGTCACGACGACTTAGGGATGGCTACTGCGAATACTGTGGTGGCTCTTCTGGCCGGAGCGCACTCTGTCGATGTGACAGTCAATGGTCTAGGCGAACGAGCTGGAAACGCTGCACTTGAAGAGGTCGCCATGGCGCTCGAAGTTGCGGCCCTTGGTTCATCGGGCATCGACACGAGCGGCCTTGTCGCGCTTTCGAAACTCGTTGAGACCTGCTCGCGACGGAAATTGCCTATCGGCAAGGCAATTGTTGGCGACGGTGCGTTCCGGCACGAATCAGGGATCCATGTCCACGCCATGCTGCGCGACTCCCGTGCCTACGAACCGTTTGCGCCCGAGCGAGTGGGCCATTCTGGTCGAGAATTTGTCTTGGGTAAACATTCCGGGAACGCGGCGCGCCACCACATGCAGGTAACCTCGCCCTAAGGCAAACAATTGGCGACGACGTTGAATCTCTGCGAGCATCCGCCATGGGTTCTGGCGTCTCGACATTTCAACGAGGATCCAAAGCCCGTAACCATTCAGGGCGGCACCTCTGGCGACAAGCGCTTCTTTGAGATGCTGGACGACAACGACACGCCTGAAGAGCGCGCCGAGCTGTTTGCAGACTACCTTACGGTGAAGTTCTACCTCAATCAGGCCGAGGAATTGACAGGTCACTCACACCGGGCGCTCAAGAATAGCTATGTGCGCTTCTTGCGGGGTTGGGGCATGGACTCAAATACCCCAGAAGGTGCAACCCTCAAAGGTTGGGTCGAGAGCCGATTCGGCCTAGCTCCGACGTTTCACAAACAACCGCTAAGCGCGCCGAGCGCCGAGCATCACGACCAAGACTATTCGCCGTACGACCTCGATCGCGCTGTCGGGATCTCACGGACCAACGCCATTTACGGCCAATTTGACCTAGTCTATCGCTACTGTCAGTACGAATTGCAGCGGCAGGAACCACAGCGGCGATGGCTTCAGCTCTATCGAGGCACCTACGACGCCACCGAGCATGAAATTACCGAGCGCTTTGATCGCCGCAACTATTACGTGCGGCTGAACAACCTCGCATCTTTCACCATCAATCCCGAACGTGCATGGGAGTTTGGGACCACAGTGTGGCGAGTTCAAGTCCCGGTCGCGAAAATTCTATTTTACAGTGACCTCATCCCATCCGTTCATCTCAAGGGAGAAGACGAGTATCTGGTGATCGGTGGCGAGTACCGGGTCACAGAGGTTTGGGAATAGGCGACCTATGGCTGGCTCAAGCGTCAATGGAACAAAACCGTGTCGCGAAAAGGCGTGCGATACACATTCGTACCGAGTAGACGCCGGATTGACCGACAAACTCCCGCCTCAGCGATAGCGGCCGCGCCTGACGTGCGTTGGCACCGATGTTGCTGATGTAGGGATTCGAGTCAGCAAGTGAAGTCGCGCAGTCTTTGCACAGACTGCTTACCAGTAGAAACAAAGGAACCGGACCATGAGGCAAATCGCATTTTACGGCAAAGGCGGCATTGGCAAATCGACGACGGCACAGAACACCGTCGCGGGGCTCAGTGCCCTTGGCAAGAAGGTCATGATTGTCGGCTGCGATCCGAAGGCAGATTCGACCCGACTCATGCTTCACGCTAAGGCCCAGACTACGGTTATGGATCTCATTCGTGAGCGCGGTACCGTAGACGACATCGAACTCGCGGACGTGCTGAAATCCGGGTATGGAGGCGTAAAATGCGTTGAATCAGGTGGCCCCGAACCCGGTGTCGGTTGCGCTGGTCGTGGTGTGATTACGGCCATCAACTTCCTCGAAGCGGAGGGCGCCTACACCCCCGACCTCGATTACGTGATCTATGATGTTCTTGGCGACGTAGTCTGCGGCGGGTTCGCCATGCCCATCCGCGAAGGCAAAGCGGAAGAAATCTACATCGTGGTTTCTGGCGAAATGATGGCCATGTACGCGGCCAACAACATCTCCAAGGGTATTCTCAAGTACGCGACATCGGGCAAGGTGCGTTTGGCGGGCCTTATCTGCAACTCCCGTAACACCGACAAAGAGGCTGCTCTCATCGAAGCACTTGCAGCGCGGCTGGGCACGCAGATGATCCACTTCGTGCCGCGTGACAATCAGGTCCAACGTGCCGAGCTACGCCGCATGACCGTGATTGAGTACTCGCCGGAGCACCAACAAGCCGAGGAGTATCGGGAGCTTGCTCGCAAGATTTCCGAGAACAAGAAGCTAGTCATTCCGACTCCGCTCGAAATGGAAGAGCTTGAGGAGCTCCTCATGGAGTTTGGAATCATTCAAGACGACGATCCGAACGTTGGGCTCGCGGAGGCTGCCGTTGCGTGACCAGTTCACTCACTTATTGAAGGAGTCACTATGACCACCGTAGAGAATAAGAAGATAAGCGGGATCACGCGCGAGTCGACTCAGGCCATGATCGACAAGACGCTGGATGCCTACCCCGAGAAGGCAAAGGCGAAACGTGCCCCCCATCTCGCACCAAATAATCCCCAGTCGGAAAGTGCTTGCGTCAAATCGAACCGCAAGACCATCCCCGGAGTCATGAGCGCCCGCGGTTGCGCCTACGCAGGTGCAAAAGGCGTGGTTTGGGGACCGATTCGTGACATGGTGCACGTGTCTCACGGCCCCGTGGGCTGTGGCTGGTACTCCTGGGGCACCCGAAGAAACCTCGTCAGCGGCATCAACGGAGTGTCAAGTTTCTCGATGCACATGACATCCGACTTTCAGGAGAAAGACATCGTTTACGGTGGAGACAAGAAGCTGGCAATCCTGCTCAAGGAGACCCAGGAACTGTTCCCGCTGGCGAAGGCGATCTCGGTGCTGTCAGAATGCCCAGTGGGCTTGATTGGTGACGACATCAACTCGGTCGCCAGAACTATGAGCAAGGAACTCGATTTGCCCGTCATTCCGTGCAACTGCGAGGGCTTTCGCGGTGTGTCCCAGTCTTTGGGGCATCATATCTCCAATGATAGCATTCGCGACTACGTGATCGAAACCCGCGAGTTTGCCGAGCCAGCGGGTCCCTACGACATCGCACTGATCGGCGACTACAACATTGGCGGTGATGTTTGGAGCGTAAAATCTCTGCTCGAGGAATGCGGTCTCAATGTTAAGGCCACCTGGACTGGAGACGGCGAGATTGAGAAGATTGCTGCAACACATCAGGTAAAGCTGGCGGTGATCCACTGCTACCGGTCGATGAACTACATGGCCCGAGTGCTCGAGGAGAAGCACGGTATTCCTTGGCTCGAGCTCAATTTCTTCGGACCCACGAAGATCCGTAACAGCTTACGAAAGCTTGCCGAACGCTTTGATGACACCATCAAGGAAAAGGTGGAGGCCGTTATCGCAAAGTACGACCCGATCATGCAGGCGATTGTCGACGAGTACAAGCCGCGCTTGGACGGCAAGAAGGTCATGCTCTACGTCGGTGGTTTGCGTCCGCGCCACACCGTTGGCGCCTATGAAGATCTTGGAATGGACGTCGTCGGTGCGGGTTACGAGTTTGCTCACAATGACGACTACGAACGAACTGCGCCCGAAATCGCTGAGGCCACCGTCATCTATGACGATGCCAGCGAGTACGAACTCGAGAAATTCGTCGATGAACTGAAGCCCGATCTGGTCGGAAGCGGTATCAAAGAGAAGTACTTGTTTCAAAAGATGGGGATCCCGTTTCGCCAGATGCATTCCTGGGACTACTCAGGGCCCTATCACGGCTACCAGGGGTTCTCCGTGTTTGCGCGCGACGTTGACATGGCAATCAACAGCCCGACCTGGAAGTTGGTCAAGGCGCCGTTCTAGTCCAAACGGTTCACGCCCACTGCTCCGCGGCAACCCGAGCCTTGCCGCATTGTTTCCCACCCGATTCTGAACTTTTCCGTTGGCCAGATTAGGCCGCGGCAAGGGAGTCCTATGCCCAATCTACTGAACCTGCCTGTCAAACCGGTGACTTCAATCAGTCGCCCTGACGAACTGCGCGTCCTCAACTGGATCAATTCCGAAGAATACAAAGAGAAGAATTTTGCGCGCCAGGCGCTAGTTGTCAACCCTGCGCACGCCTGTCAACCCCTCGGGGCTGAGCTGTGTGCCCACGGTTTCGCGGAAACTCTTCCTTACGTACATGGTGCCCAGGGTTGCGCTTCGTACTACCGATCCACACTCAATCGGCACTTTCGTGAACCTGCTCCTGCGGTGTCATCCGCGATGACTGAGGACGCAGCAGTATTTGGCGGCCAAAACAACCTCCACGAGGGGCTTGAGAACGCGCTTAAGCTCTACAAACCCAAGCTGATTGCCCTATTTACCTCCTGCATGCCGGAGGTCATTGGTGACGACTTGTCAGCGTTCATCAAGAACGCCCGCGGCAAGAACATGGTACCCGACGGTTTCCCAATTGCGTACACGAATACGCCGTCGTTCAGTGGTACCCATATCAACGGCTACGATTCGATGCTGCTTGCCATTCTGCAGACCCTGACTGAGGGCAAAGCAATCGAAGGGCGTTGTACCGGGAAATTGAACTTCATCCCGGGATTTGACGCCAATACCGCCAACTATCGCGAATTCAAGCGGATCTTCGAAGCCTTTGGGATCCCCTACACGTTTTTGGCCGACATCTCCGACACCTTCGATTCGCCGAATGACGGCACTTACCGCATCTATCCTGGTGGCACACCTCTCGGTGAAGCGGCGGATTCCATCAACGGCAAGGCAACGATTTCAGTGGGCCCGTTCGCCACGACGAAAACAATGACCTGGGTAAAGGAGAACTACTCCGGGCAGCACAGCTCGATGCCAGCTCCGATGGGCGTTGCGAAGACGGACGCTTTCCTGATGAAGCTCTCAGAACTATTCGATAAGCCAATCCCGGCATCACTCAAGGCAGAGCGCGGACGTGCCGTTGATGCCATGACGGACGCGCAGCAATACATGCACGGCAAGAAGTTCGGCATCTACGGCGATCCGGACCTCTTGATCGGCTACGTGTCGTTCCTGCTCGAAATGGGAGCAACGCCCTACCACATTGTCTGCTCGCGCGGCTCAAAGAAGGTTGAACGGGAGATTCAGGCGTTGCTGGATGCTTCGCCCTTCGGCAAAACAGCCAAGGTGTACATGAACCGCGACCTATGGCACATGCGCTCGCTACTGATGACCGATCCGGTGGACGCCATAATCGGGGACACGCACGGAAAGTTCATCGCCCGTGACGCGAAGATCCCGCTGTTCCGCTTCGGTTTCCCCGTGTTCGATCGAGTGAACCTGCATCGAAGTCCGATCATTGGCTACCAAGGTGCGGTGCGTATGTTGACCGATATCTGCAACAAGTTCATCGATATCAAAGATGACACGAGTGATGACCAATTCTTTGAAATGATGCGTTAGTTCCTGGTGTCTCGGGCCACGTGAAGGCCCGACCAATTCAAGCGCAATCACGAAGTCTGCCGAATGACCACGCGCGGCCCGTTCAGTGAATGTTGAGTGCCACCGTTCGGGCCGCACGATCTAGCCCCACCACCCAATCGACGAGGGATTATGCGAATTGCATTTGCCAGTGACGACGGAGATTCGGTCAACACTCACTTTGGTCAAGCGGAGTGCTTCTACCTGTGGGATATTGGCCCCGACACAGCCTTGGCGGTGGGCAAGGTGGTACTTGCCGTCGATTCCGAAGAACGTGAGGATCGAATCATCGCGCGAGCGGACGTGCTGAGCGGCTGTACGTTGGTCTACACAACTCAAATCGGTGGCCCAGCTGCGGCGAAACTGGTTGGCCGCCACATACAGCCTGTGAAGACTGTCAACGGCACGTCCATCGCCGATGCAATCGTCAAGTTGCAGAATGTCTTGCAGGGAACCCCACCGCCCTGGCTACGCAAGGCGATGACCTTGAAGACTTTTGAGACGGCGCGCCAAGTGCCGAGTGTCGCGATAGAAATGGCCTGAAACGGCGAAAGGGATTTGGATAAAATGGCATACGTAACCGGACTGACACGTGGTCGAAAAGAATGGACCCCTAAATTCGTTAAAGCAGTCGACCCAGAAAAGTGCATTGGCTGTGGGCGTTGTATGAAAATCTGCGCCCATGGCGTACTGGCTCCAGCGGAAGTAGACGAAGAGGAATCGGCAAAAATGTTCGCGTCAGTCAAATCTCCGGAGGACTGCATTGGTTGTGAAGCGTGCGGCCACACCTGCAACAAGAAGGCGTTTTCCTTCGAACCGATCACGGCCTAGCAAAACCATGAGTATCGAAGCCCTTCTAGGTCAAATGGAGTCGGTTGAGGACATCTTCACCACACTAGAGGTTTCGTATGACTCACGAGTGGTTTCCACGCACCGCATACGCATCCTAAGAAGATTTGGTCGCGAGTTCGAGGCGATCCGACGGGCAGCTGAGCCACATTCGGAGGCCGAGCTTAGGGCGCGTTGCACGGAGGCCATCAAAACTATCTACGAGCAATGTGAAAGAGGAATGCGCGAGCCTGAGCCCGTGTTTATCGGGCATGCGCCGCAGCTGGTGCAGCTCCGGCGCGGGCCTACCCGAGACGAACCCCACAGCTAGTGCAAGTGTCCAGCTTCTGCCAATGAATCGACGAAAGGAGTAGCCGAATGGCGTTCGAATTGCTCAAGGACCGTGAGGGCCAAGTTCTTCGGACCAAGGCGGGGCAGCATTTGCCCGTGGTGTGCGACAAGGCAAGTGTCGCCGGCTCCGTAAGTCAGCGCGCGTGCACGTTCTGCGGCTCGCGCGTGGTACTCTATCCAATCGTCGACGCGCTGCATTTGGTGCACGGGCCCATCGGCTGTGCCGCCTACACGTGGGACATTCGCGGTGCGCTTTCTTCAGGCGTCGAACTTCATCGAATTAGCTGTTCGACGGATCTTCGGGAGAAGGACGTCGTGTTCGGTGGTGAAATCAAGCTTGAGGCTTCACTGAAGGAGTTGATTGCCAAGTATCAACCAAAGGCAGCCTTTGTTTACGCGACCTGCATCGCAGGTATCATCGGTGACGATGTTCCTGCCGTTTGTCGGCGTATCGAAATCGAATTTGCAATTCCAGTCATTCCGGTCATGGCTGAAGGATTTCGCGGGACGAAGCGCGACGGTTACAACGCCGCGACGCGGGCGTTGTTGTCGTTGATCGGAAGGGGCGACATCGATTCGGTAGGGCCGGTGAGCATCAACCTGCTGGGTGACTTCAACGTTGCTGGCGAAAGCTGGATCATTCGCAAGTACTTCGAGCAAATGGGGGTCGAAGTGGTGTCGGTGCTCACCGGAGATGGGCGCGTCGACGAAATTGGCCGCGCTCACGGCGCAAAGCTCAACGTCGTGCAATGTGCAGGTTCGATGACGCCCCTGGCTGAGGCGATGCAGGAGCGCTATGGGATCCCGTACATTCGGGTGTCCTTTTTCGGAATCGAGGACACGAGTGACTCGCTCTACCGAGTGGCCAAGTTCTTCGCCAATCTGGTGGTAATCGAGGCAACACAACAGCTGGTAAAGCGTGAAGTGGCAAGGGTATTGCCAGAGTTGCGCAGCATCAAGCAAACCGTCCTCGGTAAGCGTGCCGCCCTTTACGTGGGCGGCGCTTTCAAGGCGTTCTCGCTGGTTCGCGCGCTGCGGCAACTTGGAGTAACGGTGGTGCTCGCAGGCACCCAAACTGGCAAAACTGACGACTACGAAGAGCTGCAAAGTGTCTGTGACGAGGATACGATCATCGTTGACGATACCAATCCGTTGGAGCTGGCCAACTACTTGCTTGAGAAAGATGTCGATGTCTTTATCGGTGGCGTGAAAGAGCGCCCCGTTGCGTACAAGCTTGGCATCGGATTCTGTGACCACAATCACGAACGCAAGATCCCACTGGCTGGGTTCGACGGTGCCGTTGCATTTGCCCGGGAAATCCAGGCGACCGCGACGAGCCCAGTCTGGCGCCTGATGCCTCGGCGTTGCGCCAGCCACGAAAAAACAACTGGTCTCCAAATGAAGGGAGGCGAGCATGACCTGCGGAAGTGAGGAACAAAGCACGGTTGCAACCACCGGAAAACCCCACGCTACGGTTAACCCATGCACGGTTTGTGCCCCACTTGGGGCAGTGTTAGCCGCTGCAGGCGTAGAAGGCGCCATGCCACTTTTGCACGGTGCACAGGGCTGCGCAACCTACATCCGGCGCTACGTAATTTCGCATTTCCGTGAACCGCTCGATGTTGCGTCGAGCAGCTTCACCGAAGCGTCTGCAGTGCTAGGGGGCGAGAACGAATTTGCTCGAGCCATTGACAACATTCGGCGCCAATACACCCCCGAACTAATCGGCGTTGGAACGACGTGTCTTGCGGAGACGATTGGTGAGGATCTGCAGTTGATGATCGCGAAGTACCACGAATCGCGTGCCACCCACCTTCCGATCGTCTACGCGTCAACTCCGAGCTACCGCGACGGCCACGTCGAGGGGTTTCATGCGATGGTCCTCGCACTGGTGCGAGCATTGAGTGGGAAATTCAACGAATCGTCGGCGCCCGCGGACAATCGGCTATTGGCTGGGGCAACAGCGCGCATCAATGTGCTGCCCCCTATCATCTCACCAGCGGATTTGCGCCATCTTCGCGAGCTGGTTGTCGCATTTGGCCTCGCTCTGACGCTGTTGCCGGACTATGCGGACACCTTGGATGCGCCTATTTCGGACCGGTACGAGGTCATGCCCAAGGGGGGGACCAAGGTGTCAGAGATTCGAATGATGGCGTCCGCCGCCGCCACACTCGATCTTACCCTGCCAGGGTCGGCAACAGGCGCCGGCGACGTATTGCACAGCGACGGAATTCCCAATCATCGGATCGGCTTGCCAATTGGTGTTGAAGCGACGGACAGTTTCGTGAACCTGCTTGAGGAGGCCAGTGGGCAAGCTACTCCGGAGTGGATAGAGGCTGAGCGCGGTCGCCTGTTGGATGCCTACGCCGACGGCCACAAGTACGTTTTCGGCAAGCGTGTTGGTGTCTATGGGGATCCAGAGCTCGTTGTTGCGCTTGCTCGGTTCTTGCTTGAGATTGGAGCAAGACCAGTCATGTGTGCGACCGGTGCGCGCAATCGAGCATTGTCGGGTGCGCTCGCGTCGCTCGCTCCGGGGGCGGTCGAAGCAGTTCTAGAAGATACGGATTTCCTAACCATAGAAAGGCGCTGCAAAGAACTCGACGTCGAGCTGATGATCGGGAGCAGCAAAGGCTACCGTTCAGCGCGAAGCAACGGGATCCCGCTGTTGCGCCTCGGTTTTCCGATTCATGACCGCGTCGGCGCGGGGCGCATTCTTTCGGTTGGGTACCGTGGGACCATGGTTCTTTTTGACAGCGTGGTCAACATTCTGCTTCAACACAAGCAGGATGAGTCAGAAATTGCGTTCTCATACCTGTGACTAGGGAGCATGGCGAGCGAGGTGACGGTTTGGTCGCGTCAAAGCCCTATCGAGTTTCGATCGAGGACGTTGGGGACCGAGCGGCTGCGGCATTTCTCGGGTTCGCCAGTGGAGACGCTCTCGGTGCCACTGCAGAATTCCTGACTCCGACGGAAATTCAAGCACAATTTGGCGTGCTAAGGGATATTGTTGGCGGGGGTTGGTTACGCCTTCCGGCGGGTTCGGTCACAGACGATACAGAGATGTCGCTCTGCATAGCGCGCTCCATTGTCGAAGTAGGCTTTTCCCCTCAGGATATAGCAGAGCGGTTTGCGGCCTGGCTCAAGACTGCTCCGCGTGACGTCGGGGCTACTTGTCGCCGCGGGATTAGACGCTACATTGTCGAGGGAACGGTGTTTGCACAGCCGAGCGAGATGGATGCTGGAAACGGGGCGGTGATGCGAATGCTCCCGATTGCGCTCGCTTCCGTTGGTGATAGCAGTGTGCTTGCTAAATGGTCAACCGCCCAAGCCCATATCACGCACTACCACCCACTTTCGGATGCGGCATGCTTGATTTTTGGACAACTCTTGCACCTTGCCCTGGTGGGACACGGAAAGCCCAGGCTGCTGGCGCTCACCGACGATTTTCTGAGTCACTACCCAACTTTCAAGTTCGATGGCAAGTTCGTGCAGTCTAGTGCATATGTGGTCGACACCCTACGAACCGTGCTGCGCGCATTCTTCGAAACGAATACTTTTGAAGACTGTGTTGTGAGAACCGTCAACTGGGGCGGCGACGCAGATACTACGGGTGCTATTGTCGGAGCGCTCGCTGGTGCTTATTACGGGCTGCAAGAGATCCCGCGGCGCTGGAGCAAGAAACTCCAGGGCGAAGTCGCAAAAGAGGTGCAGCGGCTAGCGCGCGACCTTGTGGCACGCAGCCCCGTCGCGGCACGGCCTTTGAACGTCGACGTGCCCAGGGTCTTCCTGCGCGGTTTGATCGAGTGATGGCAGCGAGAACCCTGACTGACGTTGCAGACATTCCGCAATGCTTTCGAACGGTCACTTGAGCGTTGCGGGAAGGGAGAGGAGTGTCCGATGCAGACCATGAGTAGTCCGCACTAACAGTCTTGCTGTCGCAGGGTGAACGATGAACGCCGAACTGTGGATGGGCTGGCGACTGGGCTTGAGGCGAGTCGAAGCTCGATTGGTTTGCTGTCGCTACGCCACGAGGGTACAGCCACGGGAGTGGCTGGAGTCGACGAATTCCAATGGTTCTGTCGAGGAATTAGGCATTGTGTCTTGATTGTTTCAATCAGATGCGGTCGCAGTTTCTGGTTCGTACCAGGACGCACAATCGCAACGAAATGCGGCTCATGGACTGGCATTGTTTCGCATTCTTCCTAAACTGGCAGTGAACAACACGAACCTTGGATCTTGCACCATGTCGTTGCCAGCGATTAAAATCCACTTGACCCGTTATCCAGATGTTCCTGAGTGTGCGTGGGAGGGATCTGGCAAATGTCAGGAGTGCAGTTGTCGCTATTCGCTGTTGTCTGATCGCCCAAGGATCCGCGAATGGTCGAGGGAGGATCTACTTGAACTCGTCGATGCGCTGCCATCTACTTGCGCACTAGAGCTGGCGAACCAAGGGGCACTTACCTTGGATGAGCTAGCAACCTATCTAGGGATCCCTCGCACCCTCGTGGAGCAATTCGAGTCACTGGCTCTGCGAAAACTCGCGCGAGCACGTGAATTGCGAAAGTCGCATTGGGACGACCGATGAAATCGCGACGAGTTGGCTCGTCGCGGGGGGACGCCCCTGCATGGCAATTGAAGGCGCGTGGTCAATTGCCTTTATGTTGGCAAATATATGCTTCGGTGAAGGCGTAGTGGAGTTATCGTCCAATTCGTAACCTACCCGTCACGCCATGGAAACCCATGGCTGCAATACTGAGCGACGCGATGTCGAACATCACCCCCCTCGATCGCTTCGTTGTCAGCATGCCTGTGCGCTATGCTTCAACCTTCAGCGTGTTGGAAATCCAACAGCACGCGCGAATCGTTGGCGAGCGTGGTACGCGACCAGTCTGCATTGGGCAGTTTGCGTCATTGCGTCATCCCGGGGCGGCGATCTGTATTGTGGCACCAGATCGCCCGGGGTTACTAGCGACGATTAGTGTTGCGTTGGCGCTGGTCGGATTCAGCGTTTTCGAGGCGGAGATATTCACCCGCCGCGCTTCGCCATCGTTGAGCGAAGCCGTCGATTTCTTCTGGATCTCGCGCCGGGCGCCGCTGCAAAATTTAGAGATTCTACCGGCAGACGTGAATCGACTCAGCCAGTCACTCATCGATCTCCTGGGTCGCTCGGAAGTTGTCCTGCCTGATCGAGCGTCGGCGATCATCCAAAGTTCACGTGAGACGTCGACCAGAGTTCGCTTCATGCAAGACTCCGTAGGTCAGTTTACCACGCTGGAAGTCGATACCAACGACCGTTCGGGGTTGCTCCTGACGATTTGTCAAACGCTGTTTGCTGCCGAAATCCAGATCATCGGATCGCACATCAAGACGATAGACGGTCGCGCCCGAGGTCGCTTCGAGCTGGTGGAGCTCGATGAACGGCCAATTGGTGCCGATCGGCGCCAGGAATTGCAGATGGCGATCCTGTCGGCGATTGACGACTTGCCGCGTCCTGAGGTGCTGTCGTACGTGAGCTAGTCGATGCGTGCTATAGGTCTGTCACGGGATCGTCATTGATGTGGAGAATTGTCTGAAGCATGAAACCACGCCTATGGATGGGTAGCGGCTTGCTCGTATCGATGGCCTGCGCGTCAGGGCCTTCGTCTCGGACCAATATTCAGCGCGGCAGCTCCGCGAGTCCCCAAATGCAAGCGGAGGCTACCCGAGCTGTCAAGAAACCGGCGGACTCGGTCCAGCCCAGGGCGCTGGTGCCCGTGGTTGTGGCAATGGTTGTCGATCAGCTCGCAGCGTGGGTGGCCAACGAGCGCTTCCCAAAGTTGTCGACCCAAGGCGGATTTGCGCGACTCGTTCGCGAAGGCACGTGGTACCGTGACGTGCGGTTTGCTCACGCGATTACTGAGACTGCGCCTGGGCATGCTTCGTTGTTTTCGGGCAGGACGCCAAGTGAGCATGGCATCGTCGCAAATGAAGTGCTTACCTCCGGGCGCCCCGCGGCGATATTGCTCGATCCAAACACAAAACTAGTCGATACAGCAGGGATCCGCGCTGACGTAGGGTCTTCGATGGCAATGCTCGCTGGCGACGTTGTTGCCGATCGCTTCAAGGAACGCAATCCGAACGGCACGGTAGTGGCCCTGTCAATCAAGGATCGCGGAGCAATCTTCGGCGGCGGGCATCACCCGGATTTGACCCTCTGGTATGACTCGATCACTGGCGCTTTCGTATCATCCACGGCGTTCACGAACGAGCTTCCAGCCTGGCTCGCGCCGCTCGTGACCCCGGACACCGTCACCGCCCGTATCGCACAATCGTGGGCGTTGCAGGACCCCGCCAAACCGACGTTCAGTCTGACGCAAGACGACCAAGCCGGCGAGGGCGATTTTGCGAACCTTGGGCGAGTCTTTCCACACTCGAACAAGGGATCCACGAAACCATTTGCCGCGTACCGAATCAACCCGGACTCTGACCGGATCTTGCTAGAGTTGGCGCTATCAGCGTTGGATCACGTGGTGAAGAACGGGCCCATCCTGCTTGCTATCTCGCTCTCCGCTAACGACTACATTGGTCACATTTTCGGGCCCGACTCGTGGGAAGCTTGGGATGAGCTGCAGCGGCTCGACGCAGCGTTGGCCTGGTTCTTCGGCGAGTTGGATCGAAAGCGAGGAGCCGAACATTGGTCGGCAATACTGTCAGCAGACCACGGCGTTGCGCCTTTGCCCGAGGTGAGCCGAGCGCTCGCGAAGGAGTCGCACCACGAGCCGCACAAGCCCTTGAGCGGGTCGCGTCCCGAACTAATAACCGAACGAGTTCTGGTATCTGAGGTCGAAAAAACTTCTATGGCGATGGCAAAGCAGGCCTTGGGCAAAGGTGATTGGATTGCTGCAGTCGTAGATCCTTACGTTTACCTTTCACAAGCGGCGAAGTTGCTCCCGGGTCCAAGACGTAACCAGTTGATGCGAAACTTGGAAACTTCACTGCACAAGAAGTTTGGGGTCGCAAAGTTGTACGACACGGCAGCGATGCCATCGCCTTGCCCGAGCAGGGAGAGTGAATCGCTCGATACGCTTGCCTGCAACTCGATCCACCCGGGTCACGGTGGAGACTTCTTCATCGCTTTGCGGCCGGGCTATTTCTTCGATACCGGCTACGTATCGGGTGCCGGCACGAGTCACGGCAACGCTGGCATCTACGACCGAGCGGTTCCGATCCTAGTGCGCAACCCTGGACACATTCCTGCCGGGAAAGTGGTCGACGCCCCACAATCCTTCACGTTGTATGCTTCCGAGATCGAGAAACTAAGCGGTTTGAGGTAGCCGACGGCTCGCAGTTCTCGTGGGCCAAGGACGAATTACGTGTCGATGTTGATTTCGCTGAAACCTTGCACGTCGCAGAGCGCACTCGCGACTATCCATCCAGTCGTTTCGCAATCGCGTCAGCCACCGCTTACATTGCAAAAATGGGCGCAAACATCTTGTCATTTGCTGGTATCACGCTAAAGCGGCAAAACTCTGTGCTCGTCAACTCCAGCATATCCGAAACGGCAGCCTCGTACTGCGGCCACTTCTCGCGATTGCGCAAGTCTTCGTCGGTGATCTTCGATTGCTTGTCCGGCGTTTCCTGGCGTGTACGGAAGCGGCGCAACTGCTTTTCCTCGGATATGTGGAACCAGAACTTTACGAGCACGCTCCCTGAGCGGACAAAGTGTTCCTCGAAAGCGCGGATCTCGTTGTAGGCTCTCGACCATTGCTCTTTCGAGCAAAAACCTTCGACGCGCTCGACCAAGACTCGGCCGTACCAAGTGCGGTCGAAGACGGAAATGTGCCCGCGTTTGGGTAAGCGTTGCGCGAATCGCCACAAATAGTGCATGGCCTTCAATTGTGACGTGGCTGCACTGATCGGGATCACCTCGTAACCGCGCGGATAGAGCCCCGAAACCAGGCGAGGAATGCTGCCACCCTTGCCGGCCGCATCCCAACCCTCGTAGCGGCCTCGAGCGGTTGGTCGAGATCGAGGGGTACTGCAGCGAATCGTCGTGCCCTTACGTCTAGGAAGTGTTTCATGGCCTAAAAGGTTGGTGCTGCGAGCGCGTTGGCGCTCGCGCTGTCGAGTTCTTGACCATAACGGGAACGACTCGCTATGACCAGAGTTTGCCTCGAGTACAGCCGCCACGGGCGTCACCGCAAGAGTCATGCCCAAGGGCTGGAGCTCAAGTCGCGCCTTGGTGGCGCTGGGATGAGGCCGGCGAAGGCTCGTCTAGACCCGCCGCGAAGTGCAACGATTTTGGGTAGTTGCATCGAGCTGTCGCTGTTGGCGCTCGATTGCGTTATTGAGTTCCGTGACTCAGGTGTCGTTCAAAATCGACTTTTCGAAATCCGTGCAGAGCGAGCTGGGACGCGTATTGAGCGAGCAATTCAATTGCGCTTTGCAATACCTCGAGCAATCGTCGGGGTCAGCCGACGCCGATGCGATCCACGAATTCCGCAAGACCACTAAGAAGTTGCGCGCCCTATTGCGGCTGGTTTCAGACTCCAATTCGAATACCGAAGTAGAGTCGGCGATTGAGCGCCTGAGAAGCGCGGCTGGGCAGCTAGCCGACAGCCGTGACGCAGCGACTATGGAGCAGAACCTCCGCCGAGCGTATCGCGACTTGTGTCCCGATGTCGACCTGTCGTCCCAAGGCTTTGGCGGGCTATTTTTGCTCGAAGAGTTTCATCGTAATGAAGCCTCCTACCCGAAGTCGGTCCAGTTGAGACAGGTGCGCACTGACTTGCTGGCGGCGGCTGCGACGATCGACATTTCATCACTGTTCGACCTCGACGTCACTGGTCTGCTAAAGGGAATGTCGCGGACCTATCGCAAGGGTCGGCGGCTGATGAAAAAAGCCAATCGATCGCCCTCAGTTGTGACGTTGCACCGATTGCGTAAACGGGTCAAAGACTATCTATACCAACTGCGATTGTCTGTCCACCTTTCCCCCAAGGTCTTGAGGGTGCAGGCTCTGGAATTCGACCTTCTAGCAGCGACTCTTGGCGAACATCACGACCTGGCCATTCTGCTTTTTGCCATCGACGAATCGCGCGCGTCATTTCGCCAATTGGCCGAACCACACGGGTTGCGCAATTGGGTGATTTGTCAGATGCAGATCCGGCAAGACGCCGCTCTCCGTCTGGCAAAGCACCTGTTCAAGCCATCGACGAAGCAAGAATATCGGCGTCTGATCGCGGCCGCGGCTATCGCCGAGGAACGCCGTAGTCGCGATATTCAGCAAACCGTACATCTCCAAGAAATCGTCGAAGGATGTTCTCTGGTGCGTCATCGAGATCGACGAATACCAGGGCGCCAACGCAGTTGCTAAACAATCCCTCGAAGCCGTGGGCCATTGTCGCGTTATCGCAGAAGGTCAACCGGTAGGCTCCAACGACGCATTGGTTTTCGGCATCATAGAGCACTAAGTGGTGGTATCTCCCGTCGAATACGTCTAAGTCCCGGGCACAGTCGGTCTCTTTGCCCAATTGGCGAACTGTCAGCTCGCACAATCGCGCGATCTCATCGAGCGTTCGAGGCATGTCGGCTTGGCTCGCGAGGTAGATCCGATGGCGCGCTCGCACGAAGCACGCTTGGCGGACTTGGCGTCGACGCTGCGCCCCTTGCTTTGGCTATCGTCGGAGCGCGACGTGCGAGCCGGGACGGACTTGGCTGCTATGCTCGGGCGGCCTACGGAGCATGCGAATTTCGCTGACAACGGCAAAGTCGCCGCCCGATAACCAACGTGGCGCGAAATGGGACCACAGTATTCACGATGCATCCTCCGATTTGACACAGAGTAGTCACCTGGGGCCGTCAGCATAGTCGGGGTATGGACTCCTACCCAAGCAACGAGTTGCCCTTGCCGGATCTGTTGCGGTTTGCGGCGAAGAATAGGCTTACGGCTTCGATCGATATGCGAAGCCAACTGACCGCGGGACGAATAGACATTCGTGACGGGCAGGTCATTGACGCTCAACTCGGTGGACTGTCACAAGAACTGGCGGTCTACGCTGCAATTTCCAGCGCGGATCTGCGGGTATTGAGGGGACGAACGCCCAAGCGGTCAGCGCCGTGTCGAATGGTGCTGACAACCGAACAACTTCTGAGACAAGCCAAGTGTAGCGATACCCAATTGTCGACACGACTGTCAAGCAACACTGTCGGTTCGGCTACTGCAGGAACACATTCGTCTACCGTGCGCCGAGTCGACTCACGCTCGGCCGTCAAAGCCAACCCGTCCAGATTGAAGCGCCTACGATTCTATCTGTTCGTAGCAGTCGGGGTCGCGCTTGTGGCACTTGCAATCGTGACAGGTTGGAACCTGGTTTCACGAGGTGTTCCCGCTGTGTCGATTGCCAACTTTCGCAGGTTGGCTGTCGCAGATCCTGTGCCAAGCGATTTGTTTGGTGGGGGGGCCACTCCGCCGCGACTTCTTGCGGCTGTGCGTCCGAAAGTCAACCGTGATGGAACCGCGCCGCTACAACCAGTTGTCGTAGACGTCCTTGTCGATGAGACAGGGGTCGCATTTGGAGCAAAGCTCGATCAACTGCGTTCCGGGCTTGTCGAATTGGAGGACGCCGCGATCGCTGCCGCCTTGAGCGCTCGGTTTGAGCCAGGCACACGTCGCGGGCACGCTACGACATCCTGGACCAAGGTCCTCGTGCAGTTCGAGCCTGCACCTGGTGTCGTGGCTCTGTCCGGCTAGGCCTGACAGGGGGCGCGGAGGATGGTCAGGCGTGGCAGCGGAGGCCCGTCTCAGCGAGTGTCAGTATCGCCCGCATTGGACGTCCGGCTATAAGCTCCAATCGCGCTGTCGGGCCGAGGCCAGCGTATCGTTGGCGCTATGGTACCGAATGGTCACACGGCTGTCACATTTGCGTGTTCAATAGACGCAACTGCCGTGTCCAAGTCGAAGCTCCCACCTCGTCCCAAGTCCGAACAAGCGCTAGCCAAGCCCCAGCAGGTGCTCATCAAGTCCAGGAAGAAATTCCTGATCCCCAAGGAGCTCAGCTGGCTTTCGTTCAATGAGCGCGTTCTAGAGGAAGCGGACGATGACCGCAACCCGCTGCTTGAGCGGATCAAATTCCTCGGCATCTTCTCGAACAACCTCGATGAGTTCTATCGAGTGCGGGTGGCGAACCTGCAGCGGAGCGAGCGCGAGGTGGGGCCCGCAACGCGCACCTCAGGGGTGACGGTTCGCAAGTTGATCAGGGGCATTCAGCGCACAGTCATCCGACAGGCAGAGCAGTTCAATGCAATATCACGAAATCTGTTTGCCGAACTCGAGCAAGAGGGCGTCGATCTGGTTGACGAACGGCAGCTCACCGAAGAACAGTCGCAATACGTGCGCGAATTCTTTCAGACCAAGGTGCGCCCGCGGTTGGTGCCGATCATCTGCTCGCGCCACCGCGAATTACCGGTGCTGCGTGATCAATTCATTTACCTGGGTGTCGAATTGGCAATTCCGGAACGGAAATCGCCACTTTACGCCTTTATCGAAGTGCCGACGGATAGCGTCTCACGCTTCTGCATCCTGCCCAAGAACGGCAATCTTGATTGCGTGATCCTGCTCGAGGACGTCATACGCTTTGGGCTCGGCGAGATATTTGCGCAATTTCAACCGACTCAGTGCCGCGCGTGGACGATCAAGATCACCCGCGATTCCGAACTCGAACTTGAGGAAGATACTGGCGAAACCTACATGGATCGGGTGCATCGCGGTCTACGCAAGCGACGGACGGGCGCGACGGTGCGCATGATTTACGACAAGGGCTTGCCTGAGAACTTTCTCGAGTTTCTGATCAACAAGATGAAGTTGCAGCACGATGACAACCTGATTCCTGGTCAGCGCTATCACAACTTCAAAGACTTCATGCGCTTTCCGGTGCTCGGGCGTGACCACCTGGCTCGCCCCGCAGCGGCGCCGTTGGCTCATCCCGCCTTGTTGGGGCGAAAGAGCGTATTTGACGCCATCGCGCGGGGCGATGTGCTGCTACATTACCCGTATCACGGGTTCGGCACATTCGTCGACTTTCTGCGAGAGGCGGCGATTGATCCGCGCGTGACCCACATTCGGATGACCGTCTATCGGGTGAGCCCCACCTCGAGCGTGCTCAATGCGCTAAGCAACGCCGTACGCAATGGCAAGCACGTATTTGTGCTCATCGAGTTGCTTGCACGGTTCGATGAGGAGAATAACCTCGAGTGGGTAGATCGGTTGCGGGACGAAGGCGTCGAGGTAGTTACCGGTGTACGCGGCTTGAAGGTGCATTCAAAGCTCTGTCTCGTTACGCGGCGTGAAGGCCAGGATGTCGTTCGATACGCGACGATTGGTACCGGAAATTTCAACGAGGAGACGGCGCGGCTCTATACCGATCACTTCCTGATGACCCGCGACCCAGAGTTGACAACCGAAGTGCTGCGTGTGTTCGAGTTCTTTCGCAACAACTACAAGGTCGTTCACTACAAGCACCTCGTGGTGAGTCCGTTTCAAGCGCGGCGCCATTGGCGGCGATTGATCCGACACGAGGCGCGCAACGCTCGCCTCGGGCGCGAAGCATACATTTGGCTCAAGCTGAACAATCTGGCCGATCCAAAGCTTATCAACGAGCTCTATGCGGCCTCAAGGGCGGGAGTAAAGATTCGGCTGATCGTGCGCTCGATGTTCTCACTCATGCCGTCCGTCGAAGGGCTCTCGGACAACATCGAAGCGGTAAGCCTCGTTGGGCGTTACCTTGAACATTCGCGCTTCCTCATTTTCTGCAATTCCGGTGATCCACTCGTCTACATCACCTCCGGCGACTGGATGCCGCGGAACTTCGATGTACGCGTCGAAGTGGCGTGCCCCATTCGCGACCAAGGCCTAAGGGCGGAACTCATCGACTATTTTCAGATGCAGTGGGCCGATACGGCCAACGCCCGAATCTGGGATCGCGAGCTTTCGAACCAGCGGCGTAGGCCGGGGGGTGACAGCCCGCCCGAAAACAGCCATGATCGCATCCGGGCCTACCTTGAGTCCTTGGCCCGTGAAAGTGACTGATGGCAGAAAATCTGCGTTTTGCAGCTTGTGACATTGGTTCCAATGCCATGCGGCTTGTCGTCGCCCGGGTCATTGGCGAGCGCGACAGGTTCTTGCAGCGCGAGGCGAGCTACCGCGTGCCGCTGCGCCTCGGAGAAGAGGCCTTCGTCAAGGGGATCCTGTCCGAGGACAAGGTTTCTGGACTAGTCACGGTCTTCAAATCATTTCGCCTGCTCGTTGACTTTTTTGCGCCCGCGAAGCTTCGGGCCTGTGCCACATCGGCGATGCGCGAAGCTCAAAATGGTGCGGCGGCGGCCGAGCGTGTTTGGGCCGAAACCGGGATTCGGATCGAAATCATTACCGGTGCCGAGGAAGCGCGCACGCTCTTTGCGAACCACATGGAAGTGGGGCTTTCTCCCCAGAAAGACTACCTCTACGTCGATGTTGGCGGTGGGTCAACCGAGTTGACGCTGCTCTCCGAGGGCAAGGTGATGCGGAGCGATTCCTTCCGTATCGGCGGAGTGCGCCTGCTGCAGTCGCGAGTCGATGCCAGTGAGTGGGAGCGGATGCGGGCCTGGGTCGAGGAACTACCACGCGGGATCCGTCCGCTCGAGGCGATCGGCACTGGCGGCAGCATCTCGAAGATTTACGATCTTGTGGTGGGTACTCCAGGCGGTCAACTCAGCCGGCGCCGGATCCGCGAGGTCGTCGAGACGCTCGAACCGATGAGCGTGGAGGAGCGCATTCGATCCCACGGTCTCAAGCCCGATCGTGCTGACGTCATCGTTCCGGCGGGCAACGTCTATTACAAGATCATGAAGTGGGCCGACGTAAAATCCATGGTCGTGCCAAAACTCGGCGTCGCCGATGGTCTATTGAGTCAAATGTTCGAGCAGGTTTATGGTTATGCGCCGGCTACGAACGCGGGCAAAGCCGTTGTCCAACAGGACTGATTGCCGGCGACGCGAGCCGCGCGAGTAGTCGTCGTAGGCGTTGGCCCCAAAACGGCTATTGCGGTCGCAACAAGGCCGCCGCAGAAATCGGGCAGCCGAGGGCCTGCAGTATCGAGGACAATCGCGACTTGGGTAGCGAAATCCGCGTCGGCATGCCGCCGCTGACGTCGAACAATCGAAGGAAGTTGAGACCACTGTCGAAACGCGCTGCAACGCTGACAGTATCGCGATCGACGACGAGGCTGATGGTATCGCGTTCCTGTCCGAGCAGCAGCAACAGCGTCTTGTCAATGGCGGCGTTGTGTCCGGTGACGTCGATGCCGACGACCTCGCCGCCAAGGTGCGTGTAGCCTTCGGCGATCCGTTTGGTCTCGCTCTCGATCGGCTCCATTTCTTTGGCTGCCGATTCGATCTGTTCCCAAAGTATGCGATCGGTGAGGCCCTGAGCCAGCGCGCGAACGATAAATTCATACAACGCCTGGTCGCGTGGACGCGCGCGCAGCGCGCGATCGATGACTGTAGCTCGCACAGACGGCACGCCGAGACGCGTGTCGATCGCGCGGGCATCGGCATCGCACCCCGGATACGATTCGATGCCCCCGCGCATCCACTTGGCCGCACTGGCAAGACCATCAAAATCGTTGTGATGGCAGATCGTATCGATCGGCCCTACTCGCTCGACCAATTCGGTGTCGATAATCTCGGGGCAAGCGCCGTGCTCGGCTTTGGTGCAAAGCACGAATCGCGGGTCGTCCGCAAAGCGACCATGCTCGTCGTGATCGTGGTGGTCGACCCAGGCACGCAGACGATCGCCCAGCCCGCGAATGAAGGGAAGAGTGACCTTGTCAAAGCCGCCAGACTGCGCGCCCGCGAAGGCCACGTCGAGCACAACGACGCGCCCGGTTAGACTCGAGGCTTTCGGCAGACGGCGCGGGGTACCGATCGCCAGTCTCGGCTCGTTCGCATTGGATGTGCCCACAGTGAGGAGCTTTGAACGGCGACAGGCCGCTGTCAAAACGGGGGTTCTGGCCATAAGCATCGAAGAGGTCATCGGCCCGCGGGGCGGGGCATTGGAAGCGTCCTCGCCCGCGTTCGAGGGTTGAAAATTCGGCAAGGTCCGCAACTGACTGCGGCTGCGACGTCGCCCAGGCCGCAGCCACGTGGTACCGTCGCCCCGCCGTGTCATCAGTATCTCGTGCCACCATCGAATCCGTCCTTCCTCACGTTCTCGAGCAGACTCACCTCGACGAGCTCGGAAAGCGCTACGAAGGGAAGGTCCGCGACAACTACACAACGTCGAATGGGCAGCGCTACATCGTCGTCACTGACCGGATCAGTGCCTTTGATCGGATTTTGGGCACATTGCCGCTCAAAGGCCAGCTGCTCAATCACGTGGCTGGGTTTTGGTTCGAGCAAACGAAAGACATTGCTCCCAACCACCTCCTGAGCGTTCCAGATCCCAACGTGATGTTGGTGCGCGAATGCAAACCATTACCGGTCGAGATGGTCGTTAGAGCGTATTTGACCGGGACGACCTCGACGAGCATCTGGGTGCATTACCATCGGGGTGAGCGCCTCTATTGCGGCCACAAGTTGCCCGACGGCATGCGCAAGCACCAGCAATTGGCCAAACCCATCCTTACGCCAAGCACCAAGGCTATGGATGGCGGCCACGACGTTTCCGCGTCACGCGACGAAATCTTGGCGCTAACCAAGCTTTCGTCGAGCGAGTTCGACCGGGCTGCCGAGATGGCAATGGCGCTCTTCAAGCGTGGCCAGCAACTTTGTGCCAGCCGTGGCCTGATTCTCGTCGATACCAAGTACGAATTTGGTCGCACCCCCGAGGGCGACATCGTGGTTATCGACGAGATCCACACCCCGGATTCTTCGCGCTTCTGGTTTGCTGAAAGTTACGAGCAGCGCTTCGATGCCGGCCAAGATCCTGAGAGTTTCGACAAAGAATACGTGCGCCGCTGGCTAGTGAGTCGGAACTTTAAGGGTGACGGCCCAGCCCCCGCGCTACCCGAAGAAGTGCGCGTCGAAGCAACGAGTCGCTACGTCGAGGCAGTTGAGCGCATTACCGGTGAAACGTTCAAGCCGCACCTGGGGCCCGATCCAGTCTCGCGGATCCGGCGCAATCTGGGCCTGACATGAGTCAAAAAGGCGCGCCCCTGCTTTCGGGGGCACGGCTCAATGCGGTTCTGTTCTTGTTGACGGTCGCGAGCGTGTTCTACGTTGGGAGGCCGGCGCGCCTCGTCGCCTTTGGCGAGCCCTGGTATGTCACCTGGCTTTCGGGTTGGCAGTTTGCGGTCCCGTTGCTCGCGATTCTCGTCGCCCATGAATCCGGTCACTACATTGCGGCGCGCATTCACCGTGTCCCGGCATCGTTGCCGTACTTCTTGCCGGTCCCGTTTCCACAATTGAGTCCCTTTGGCACGCTTGGGGCGATCATCGTTATGCCTGGGCGGATCCGCTCTGCGCGCGCACTGCTCGATATTGGCGCCGCGGGGCCACTCGCTGGGATGCTGCTGGCGATCCCGACGATGATTCTCGGTCTCGCCATGAGCCCCGTGATGCCGCGTATGGCCTCGGGGTATACGCAGGAAGGCCAAAGCCTGCTTTACATCGCGCTAAAACGCCTGGTGCACGGTCCGATCCCGGCGACTCACGACGTGATTCTGCATCCGGTGGCTTTTGCGGCCTGGGTCGGGTTTTTTATCACGTTTTTGAACCTGGTGCCGTTCAGTCAGCTCGATGGGGGTCACGTCGCTTATGCGTTGTTTGGTCGGCGCCACGACAAATGGTCGCGGCAAATGTGGCTCGTGCCCGCATTAGCTCTCGTTTACAACCTGCTCACTGCCGCTAGGCCGGCGCTCACGACGATTCTGCATTCGGGCTTCGGCAGCCTGACCAACGAGCAGATCGCGCCGGCATCGTCCTCGGTTTCCTTCTGGCTGCTTCCACTCGTGATCGTGGTCGCGATCCGCTTGCGCAGTGGTGGAACTCATCCACCGGTGGACGATGCGACGCTCGATCGGAAACGCCGCGCTGTTGCGATCGCCACCTTGGCTCTGTTCGTCCTTTTGTTCATGCCGGCGCCGCTTGTCTTCTACTAGCGCGCAGGTACGTCCGCTTACGCCGCCCGTTCAGGCCACGCGCGTCGCTTCGACGATATCTTCCGGCCCAAATGCACCTAGCTCCAGCAGGTTTCTGCGTAAACGATCGGCAGGTGTCTCGCCTCGATGCACCAAGGCCATCAACGGCATGAGGTACCGTGACTCGTCTTGATGCGCTGCATTGAGCACCCCGCGGGCCACCAGCCCGCCATGGGCGATTTCGAGCAACTCGCTCGCGAGCAACTCAACCGCCAAGTTGCCAATCCGCGCGCGCAAACCGGATTCGATGAGCGACGCGCGCGCCTGCTTTACCTCCTCGAGTCCGAACCGCTGCGCCAGTGTCTCGGCTCGGCCGAACGCGACAGGATCGTAGAGCAAACCGACCCATAGCGCTGGAATTGACAGCGCGGTGTCACGAGGTTGTGCATCAGCGCTGCGTGCTTCGAGCGTGTTTTTCAGCCGAACCTCGGGGAAAAGCGTGTTGAGATGCAATTTCCAGTCACTCATTGTGGCGCGGTGACCAGCGTATCCGCGACGCAAAAAATCACGAAACGATTGCCCGGTGTTTGGCACGATTTCGCTCTGACGCTTGACCAAGAACATTCCAGCATCCAGCGCCCACTCGATGTAGTCGCCGTAGCGCATCTCGCGGTCTGACCAGAATTTCTCGAGCAGCCCGGATCGCGTTCGATCCATGCGCGTCCACACATCGCCCCGGAGGCTGTTGGTTTCGACGAGTCTTCCCTCGAGCAGTGGTGAGTTGCTCGACAGCGCATGCACGAGTGGCGACAAGCGCAACATCAGGCGCAACTTGCGCATTGCGTCCGACTCGCTCGTGTAATCGAGGTTGACCTGGACTGTGGCTGTGCGCTGCATCATGTCGAGCGCGCCGCTGCCAAGCGTGGGCAAGTACTCGCGCATGATCGCATAGCGAAATTTGGGCACCCAGGGGAGCTGCTCGCGGCGCGCCAAGGGGTGGAAGCCGACTGAACACCAGGCAACCCCGAGCGCTTTAGACAGCTCTGCAAGTTCAGCATGATGCTGCTCAACCTCCAACGCCACGGCGTGAAGGTCGGCCAAGGGTGAACCGCTGAGCTCGAGCTGGGCGCCGGGCTCCAAAGTAATCGAGGCGTGGTCGCGCAATAGCGCGATGACTGGCCCCTCTATCTTCTCGCTCTGCGCGCTGAACCCGTGCGCAGTCAGTTGCGACAAGAGTTGGCTCACGCTGCGGTCGCCTTCGTACGGAATCGGTTCCGCTGAAGGCAGCAAGATGCCGAATTTTTCGGCCTCGACCCCGATGAGCAAGGCTCGGTTAGGATATTCTGCCGACCCAGGCTTCTCCGCAGAGCGGAAGGGTAACGCCAAATCGTCGTACCCGATCGGCGGCTCCTCGTTGGAGCGGACGGTCACGGGACAGGCAAGATTGGGCATGGTCCGTGATAGGTAAGTCCCGCGGTTCGGATTTGCTAGAGGGCGGGAGGTAATAGGCCTGCGGCCCGAGGTGATTATGGGTGACTAGCCGCATCATGCCAGCACACAAGTCGACAGTCTGACGAGGATTCTTCCGCGAATTCGCCAGTTGGCGCTACGCCTCGAAAATTCAACCCAAATCCGGGGGACGGCGATCGAGCTCGGTGTCGGAGCGCAGGTGCGGCATCGAAGGGTGCATCTCCTTGAGCACCGAGGCCATGGCTTTGGTGTGTGCCTCGGTCGTTCCAGCCCCACCACCGATGATTCGGGCGCCGTTGATGTCCAATTCGAGCCCGCGTCTGGCCCACGCTTCAGCATCACAGCTGGTGTCTGGAAAGCCTCGTACACTGAGCGAACTAGCCGCCAGCAGCACACCCGACACCATTCCTTCGGCGGTAACGATGGCGCGTACGCGATCGAGCAACTGCACGCCTCCGTCGATCGATGCCACTTCGAACAGAACGACGCTCGCTCCAGCATCTTGCAACGCTTCGACGAGGGGACCGACCGTGCCGCCGGTAATGAACTCACCATTCGGCAAACACTCAATGACGGCCCACACGGGAAGATCAGTGCTGGATGCAGCAACAGTTGCTGCCATGAGGCCCAAGCGCGAACCTTGCCCACGTGCAATTAGAAGTTCGCAGCCAGCCGCGGCTAGCCGATCGGCGTGCTCCGTGTACTCTGAATGCAAGCGATCCGCAGCCAGCGGAGCGACGCGTTCACCGCCCAATACGCCAGCCACCGCTACGGGCTTGGGCGATTCCGATGCGGCTTCAATTGCGAATTCAACGGCCAGCCCCGTCAACAATGCCGCGCGGTGTTGCATACCGACTTCAGCCAATGCGCGTGGAGTCGTGTCGATGGTCAACGCGCTTAGCACGTCGACGCGACTGTGAACTTCCGCGCGGTAATGTCGCATCACCTCTTCGGGCGACTTTCGCAGCATCATACCGAGGGCGCCGGGTGCATCGAGTTCCACGCGTCGCGAGCGAAAGCTTGCGCCCGTGTCGGCGTCGAGGACCAGCGGTCGTCCGGCATACAGGCGATGCTTGATGCTCTCGAAACTCATCGCGTCCTAACCTACGAACGATCTACGGCAGACTCTGCAGCCGAGTGTATGAGAATGCTCAGAGTTTTTCATAATGTGACCGATTGCGTTGCCACGCCACTTCTGGGCGCGCTGCGGAGATTCAGGAGCCTAAACCGTTGATTAGCGCTCGGTCAACGGCGCCGTTGCTCCCTGACTGTATGTAGGCATAGCGGATCCGCCATACGACTTCTGGATTTTTGGCCGGTGAGGCGTGGCCACGTCGTTGCCCGAGCCCGAATGCCCCCGATGCGCGCCCCGTGTCGCGTCCCGGCAAAAGATGGCCAAGCCCACTAGTTGGCCAAACCCATTTCCCAGAGTTGATTCGTGGCGCCAGATGTGTACCCTCGCTGGTCGAGTGTTGCGCCTTCCGCCGTCGAGCTTGCCGGCACCTCCACTACCTTGGCGCTCTGCTTGTTGACGAGCTGGTAGGTGTCTGCGCCTTTGGCAATGATGCGCCACTTCTGGTTGCCGTCGCCACTACTCGTGTACTGAATGAGTGAGGCCCCATCTGCGGTAGAACCGGACGTCACATCGAGTACGAGTGAGCTATTGACGTTGGCAATGCTGAAGTACCCGGCAGAGTCGTAGTTGAGATTCCACTGCTGCTCTTTGCCCTTGCTGTAGGTGCTTTGCACCGCGGCGGCGTGGTCAGCAGTCGAGGCATTCTCGATCGACATTGCCTTGCCGCTACTCGAATTGAGGAACTTGAAGCGGTTCGTGGCGCCCGAGACGGCCCCCGTCTGCGCATCTATGGTCACCGTATTCGACCAACTCATGCTCATCGCGGTATTCGAAGCGAACGCGATTGGGATCCAGACATACGTTGAATCGTTCACGGGGCCGCCCCAAGCGCCCGCCCACCTGTCGCCCAGGTAGACATAATTCGTCCCCGCGGTTCCCGACACTGGCAAAACGAACGTCGATTGTGAGTGGAATGTCGTCGAATCCGAAACATTGGTCCAACCGCTCCAACCTGACGTGAGCGACGTCGAAATGGCGTATTGCGCTTGATTAGGATCCCAACCAGTGGCGCCCGAGGTGAGCAAGAAGTACACGTTGTTGCGTTTCCAAATCGCAGGCGCCTCGCGATGCCCACCCTTGAATAGCACAGCCGCCAGACTGTCGATGCTGAGGTAGTCGCTTTTGAGCAGATACAGGTTCAAATCGTAGTTCTCGTTCGAGGCGGAGAGAAAGTACGCCTTGCTATCCGTGTCGACATACAACGTGCAATCGCGGGATTGATAACCAGCCGTGCTGTGGTCGACGACTCCCGAGTCGACCAATGGGCGGGCACTCCCGTGATAGGTGTAACTGTCATCAATGACTTCAGCGCTAGCAACCGCGGCGCGTGATGCTCCGTAGTTGGTACCGTTCTCCCAATGCATCCACATGACGTACTTTTTGGTACTCGCGTTGTAGACGACCTTAGGGCGCTCGATGTTGGCTGGTTTCAATTCAGCGGCTGAGTCTTGGGTTAGAACGTGCTTCCGAAATTCCCAATGAACGAGATCAGCCGACCGATAGCATGAGACGGCGTAGAAGGTTCCGTTCGGATTGCGATTCTCACCAAACCAGTAGTAGTAGTCGCCGACCTTGATGATGCCGCCGCCGTGTGCCTGGATCGGGTTGCCTGACGTGTCTGCCCACACGACTCCGTTATACAGGCTACCCGGTGCTGCCGCCGTGGTACCGCCTGCGCTCATGCCACCGGTCGCATTCGCAATACTGCCGCCTGTACTCATGCCACCGGTCGCACTAGCAATACTGCCGCCCGTGCTCATGCCACCAGTCGCATTCGCAATACTGCCGCCTGTACTCATGCCACCGGTCGCACTAGCAATATTGCCGCCCGTGCCGATCTTGGCGCCGCCACTTGAACCGGTGCCGCCGCCGATACTCGTTCTTGTGCCTCCAGCACTCGTCGTGCCTCCCGAGCCAAGCTGAGTCATGCCAGCCGTGCTGACACGCGTGCTCTTGCTACCGCTGCCAGCGTCGCCGCCACCACTGGAGGAAGTGTTCGCTTGAGTGCCGCCGCCAGCGCTCGCGCTCGCGCCACTGCTAACACTTGAACTGTCGCGCGTTGAATTGCCGGAACAGGCGCCCATGCAGGCAATAAGGACGATAATGGTAATTTGCTCGAGCGACGTGCCGATCACGGGCCAAGGGCGATCCAAAATGGCTGTGGCGAAATTGAGGCGCGCGCGCATTGCAGGCTCCGCGGTAAACTAGCATTCAATTGCAGGCTCCTTGGCTACCTAGCACTCAATAGATCCAACGATACCGAGACTCAGGAGGGCTTTGTCGCTTAGCGTTTGCAACGCCAACTGCCGAATGCCAAAGCCACTGCACTTTTCCGCCTAAGACGAACGGCACAGATTCTACTCGAGCTTTTTGCCGGTTCGACCTAGCCACGACTCATGCGCGCACGCGCGAGTGGCCCAGTTGCTGGCTCGGAACACGTTCTACAGCCATATCGCACCTCGTGTGGAGAGGCAACGAAACACCGAAGCTGCTCCACGAAGGGTCAACAAGCCGGCGCAAATCGAGACATCAATGCAAGAGGTGTAGGCCGAGTCCATGGCTAGATGGCGATCCGCGGATCTGTCGCACGAAAATCGACAGCGACTTGTGATACCCCACTTTGCCTCTCGACCGCCCCAGAGCGCAGAAGTCTTCCGTGCGATCAAGAGATCCAAAGGTAATCCGCGACGTTAGGCTCGAACGTCGGACGTCTCGCGCGGCGCTCTTGTTGGCAGTCGGAATCGTCGAACCTGGCGCGCAAGCCAGGTCACGTTGGAGGTTCGACTCGATCCGACCAGAGCCCGCTGCCCTCACGGCTGAAGAACTTCTTACACGAAAGGCAGTGTGGCTGCTGGGATGCGTTTTCTGTGCCACGAGCTGGATGTCGTCACACCTGACGCTGCTTCTTTGGGCCTTTGGCGGCGTGAGCACGTCGCGCGCGACTTCGTCCCACTCGAGGTGGCAGGACCGAAGAGCACTTTCATCCGCTTGCCTCGTGGGTCTCTGCGCTGCGTAGATGCTGGAACTTGCTCGAAAGTGCCACCTCGAATGAAGGCCGCGCGATCTATGGCGAGCGAACCGTATCGCCTGAACGCTGATTCAAGCGCGACGCATGCTAGGCTGGATGCTTGACGTTCACGGATCGGCGCCTTCGATGGTCTGCGGCGATAGCTCTATCGGGCCACGCCGTCGTCATCGCATTGATTGCTTCGTCTGGCCGAGTAGAACGGACAAATCGTGTATCCAGACAAGTCGAAGTCTTCACGACATACGTATTGCAAGCTCAGACAAGCCCGCTCGGGCCTACCGTGAATGAGGGCCAAGGCGCCGCAACATCTGAGAATGACAAAGCTGCCCGCGTCGAACCCGTGGTAGCGCCATCGCTCGTCCAACGCGAGCAGCAACACCAGCGCGGTGTCGCTTCGACGAGGTACCCAGTGGCTGCGCTCGGTCCATCCGATAACAGTGCGCCTTCTGAAGCTGCAGTGAGCGAAACTGCTACGGTTGCCGATGCTGCCACCGGTCAAGATGGCGGCGAAACGCGCATCCATGCGCCGCTGACGCGCGAGCAGCTTGGGCTCGGGCAAGGCGAGTTCGCGGTCGAGCAACGCTCGCCCTTGTTGCGCGATGCCGATCGGCGCCTGGCACAGAGTAGAAAGCTCGATCGCTCGCTACTGCAAGACGCGACCGAACATGCAAGAAAGTTGGGCTTGGGCCCATCGGGGCCGATCCTTGCCGAACTCGAGAGGCAAGTGCAAAGTAGCGCACTCGATGCCAATGGTTGGGCTACCGTACACGCGAGATTGCTCGATAGCGGTAAGCTTGAGCTCGAACTACTCGGGAGTTCGTCGAACCGAGACGGCTGGAAGCGCCTCTTGGCTCTGGCGCAGCAACGTATTGCCACGCAGAGGTTGCTGCCGCCCAAAGGCAGCCGGGGGCTCGACTTGGAGATCCGCGTCGAGTCGCGCATTCAATTGCCGAGTGGCCATGATCCGGGGTTTGGTGTCAATCTATTCGGGCTGACACTGAAGAAGGGCAAAGGTGAGCGGTCGTCGAAATTCGAAGCGCTGTCATCATTACCCCATATCGACTACGACATCGATGAGACGTACGCGAACGGCGAACGGAAGCCGCCGCGGCTCGTGCTTGACTTGTTCAAACTGAGCGGAGATCCTGCGGACATCGGAGCCGTGAGCCGACGCATCGTTTCAGCGCGAGTGCTTCGGCAGACCGTGCTCTGATAAGCTTGTGGTGTGAAGGTGTCCAGCGGGCTCGCAGCCATGCACGGGCTGGAGCTACGTGCTTGGTTTAGACCCCGGGCGCGCGCATGACGGAGCCTGCAAGAGAATCAGTTTGACGCGAACTCGGATAGTAGGGTGCGTTTGGTCAGGTGGGCTTTGAAGTGACCTTCGAAATAGCCACGTAGCGTGAGGTCGCTGTTGCGCAGGGCTTGGCTAATGACCACTCAATAGCCCAGACTAGAACTGACCTTCAGCTCGCTCGACCTGCCAGCAGCCCGGTTCGGTCACGAGTTTTGCGCGGAAACCAGCGTCTTCGCGCTTGAGGAGCTGCACAGGCAAGTAACTCAGCCCTTGGAATCCTGGGACTCGTTCGAGGCCGCTATTGTCGAGTGCTGCATCGGCGAGCTGCCATCGCGTGCCATCGTGGATTTCGGTCCAGGCATGGCCCACCAAGAGCGGTAGACGGTTGGTAAAGCGCAAGACAGCGAAACCGAAGACGACGCGCGCTGCCAATCCGTAGCGTCGTGCCAAGGCAGCCAACAGCACCGCATGCTCGGAGCAGTCGCCGTCCTTATTCAGGGCCACGTCGCTCGCGACGTCGAATCCGCGAGCGAGTGACTTCGACGAGATGTGCGCACTGATGAATCGGACCAGTTCCAGGCGGTTGGGGTGTTCGCCGAGTTCGTTTTGACCGAGCGTCTTTACCGCGTCGCTATCGCAGTCCATGACGTAGCTGCAGGTGCGCTGCTGATGCGTCACCGGATCCGGAATTATGGGGTATTCCCGCGGCAAGCGGACAACTAATCGACCGTCGTGAACCTTGCCGGCAAGTCCACGCCGCGTCAGTTCGCCAAATGGGCCATCAGCAACGCGCAACCCCAAGCGCAGCTCAGTTGGTTGAAGCCCCGTGTCCCGCGTGACCGGGATATTGGCGAAAAAAATCGTCGTATCCACAGGATTCTTGCGCGTGCTATCGGTTGGCTCGGGCGCCCCGGCGGCGGTTTGATTGGGCGATGTTTGCCGGGTCACTTGCGCACCCGCAGCGGCCGACATTGCCGTGGGTTGGGGCGGCGCTACCGCTTGCGTAGATGCCGGCATCGGTGCTGCCGGCATCGGTGCTGACGAACACCCGAACAAGGTTACGCACTCGCAGACGACGAGCAGCCGTTTAGCTTGATACATTGCTATTGATTTACGGGCTTCTGCCTACGGCTTGAGCGCGGCGGCCTTCTTTGGCGTTAGCGCCTGGCTCGTGTTCGTGTTCGTGTTCGTGTCATGGCCCTTGGTCTGGTCTTTCCGATCGTCGCGGTGATACACGCGTTCGAAAATGATGGTCTGCGAGCCAGCCTTCATTTCGGTTTGCAGCTGCTCGCCCTCGTCATCCACGGTTGCCAGGAGTTCGAGCTGGCCCAACCCTACACGGACAAGCTTCGGCTTGTCCGCTTGAGTCCGCGTGTAGCTGACGTCCATGATATTTGTTGGATCGAGCGCGGGGTGATATTCGGGTTCGATGAAGCGGAAGGATTTGGCCTTCGCCATTTCCTGCTTCAAGCGGAGACTCGTGGCTGCTGGGCTGGGCAGGCCGTGTTTGGTCGTTATGGTGGCTTTGAGTGGCTTGTTTTGGCCGAGGGTGCCGCTCACTTGGTATTTGTTACCGGTCCCCGCCTTCAAGATGAGATTCATCTTCTCACCATGCAGATCCCCTTGGATGAAATGGGCCTCCACGAGCTTGGATTTGGCAACGAAGGCGACCTCGGCTTCATCAGAAATCATGAGCTCGTTTGCCGAGCGGGGCACGATCTGCGTGGAGATAGTGGTGAACTGGGTGCGGCCATCCTCGAGCAAGCTCGCTGTTTCACGGGTGATACCGATCGGCATCGTCCCAATTCGCGCCACGCCAATCGTCACCGCTAAAGGTGGTGGCGCGTCTGCCACGCGATAGTTCGCGAACATCGCGCGTGTCACGGATTCGAAGGTCGTCGTGTAGCCAGGCACATCGTGCAGGCACACGACGGGACGCGTCAAATGTAGCCCCAGAGCGAGCTTGAGCTGACCGGCAAGAACACCCTTTTCAGTCTTCTTCCGATAGAAGATCGAGGTAAAATAGGCCGGGATCTCCTGCTCAACCGTGAATCGAGTTGGCGTAAAATTGACCACCTCGAGGCTCTTTTTGAGTTCCTCGACGATATTGCCTACATACGAACCAGGATCGAATGCTTCGCTAAACACGATGCATTCTACCGGCCCAGTACCTTCGAACGCGAAGTCGAGCTCCTCGGTACCTTCGGTCGAGCCGTTCTTGACCGTTGGATTGCGACCCGGAACCTGGGCTGACCAGCCGCGGCCCGACACTGCCACGCTGGGTGGAAGGGCATCGAGCTCACGCGCAAAAAGCGCTGTAACGTTCTGCGCGGGCGCAGCCGCGGAAGCCGCGCTGCTGGCCTCCGTCGCAGGGGCGTTCGCCGAGGTTGCGGTGGTACGGGTGGGGTGAGCGGAGCAGGCGCTGAGAACCAGCAACCATGCCGCGCGCAGATGATTTCTCGCCATGAACGGTCAGTTTAGTACTCTAAACTCGTCCACCCTGGAAACAAGAAATGGGGGCAGGCCCATTTCGTCGCAATTGCCTTGAAATGGCAGCCGAACGTGTCGAGGGGCGCGTTCCTCGTATTGACTTTGGGCAGGTGGTCGAACCCTGCTAGTGTCGCAATGTGGCGCACAGAACCATCATCGTGGTCGGCAACTCGGACGGGATCGGGCTTGGGCTTACACGTCGCTTGCTTGAACGAGGCTACCGCGTGGAGGGACTTTCACGCAGTGTCTCACCGCTTGCCCACGCGAACTATCGCCACACGGTCGTTGACGTTACCGCGACGGAGTACACCCAAATACTAAGCGGAATCGTCGGCGACGGAGGTCAAGTGGCGGCCGCGGTGTACTGCGCTGGGATTGGCGAGCGAACCACGCCAGACAGCATAGGGCTCGATCTCAAGGTATTCGACGTAAACCTTCTGGGGGCAATTCGCACCGCCGAGATCGTATTGCCCGGCATGTGCCGCACTGGGGCGGGGCGATTTATCGTGCTTTCGAGTCAGGCCGACGTCATCGTGTCGCACCAAGCCTCGAGCTACTGCGCCTCGAAGGCCGCATTGTCGTCCTATTTTGAAGGTCTGGGCCTCCATTTGCGCAACACTGGTGTGCGCATCTGCAACGTCCGATTCGGATTCGTCGAGACCAAAATGGCGCGCTCTGGGCTTCAACCGTTTCGCATGACGGTGGAGCAAGCGGCGCGCCGGCTAGTTGGGTTATTGGAAGGCCGGTGTCCGCTACGCGTCACCTACCCGCGGCGCATGGCTGTGGTCGTCGGAGCGGTAGCCTGCGTGCAGCGCGTACGCATAGCTTGGGGCTGACGATTTGGTGCAGCTTGGGGCATGTGCCTCCAATACCCCCAAGGTTTTGGCCCGAAACGCCGATTCACGCCGGTGGGAGGCATGACTGGTGGTATGGTCAAGAGTCTGGTCGACTGAATGCCTAGCTATCGAATTGCTCTCTTTCTTCACGACCGCCTGAACGACTATCAGGCCTTGTTGCGCACGGATTGCGAGCAGGTGGCGCGTCGGCACGATCTGCAGGTTTCCGTTCATTCGGCTGACAAGAGCGCAGAAACGCAATTGCGTCAGATCCGTCAAGAGCTAGCCGAGCCGGAAAACGTGCGGCCGCGCGCCTTCGTGATTTGCCCGGTGAGTGAGATGGCCTTGATGCCACTCATTCACGATACGGCTAAGGCTGGGATTGCCTGGGTCATGGTATCGCGTTGGAACGACGCGATTCACGATTTTCGCCGCCAATATCCGAAGGTGCCCATTTTCGCAGTGTTGCCCGATCACGTGGAAATAGGGCGCATTCAGGGGCAGCAGTTGCGTCTCGTGCTCGCTCCCGGAGACGAAATCGTTTATATCGCGGGGCCACTCGGGACGTATTCGACACGGGGTCGACGCCTTGGTATCGAGCAGGAATTATCCGACAAGACCGATGTTCGTTGGTCCTGCTTCAATGGCGATTGGTCGGAGCTTGGCGGCGAGCAGGCGATGAAAAGCTGGCTTTCGACATTTCCCATCAGGAAGCTGCCGCGCTTCGTGATTGCCGCACAGAACGACGCCATGGCCATGGGCGCACGACAGGCGTTTTTGGATTGGGGGGCCGCCGGCGGCCAGGTGCCAAAAGGGGAATTGCGCGTGTACGGCTGCGACGGCTCCCCGTCCTACGGGCAGCGGTTGGTAACGTCCAGCCAGCTGAGCGCAACGATCGTGATACCGCCGGTTGCGGGGCGGGCCGTGGAAGAGATCGTGGCTGCCTTCAGGACGGGGCAAAAGCCTGACGCCGAAATCAAGATCCACGTCCGCTCACTGCCCAATCTCGAGGCATTGGCGGCCGCGGGGCGGCGTAAGGCCTAGCGAACCTGTGTGGCGGGCCGCATAGTTCTTGTCATGTGCTACTCGGCCATGATCGCACAGAGCGTCAAGTCGCTCGGGCTTCGCTTTCAGGCACGGATCCAGCTCGACATGTTCGAAACGCTATTTCGGCGCCGTCTAGTCGATGGGCGACTGAGGATCCCAAAGGCGCTAGAACTCGACTTCCTCGAACCGACGAACCAAGCTGAGGAACGCATCAAGCAGGCCATTTTTGCGTACCGACAGCAACAGGACCGAGAGTGGCAGAGCGAACTCAACCGGCAGAAGGAACGGTTGGCGACTGCAGAGCGCAGCGTCGCGTTGCGCGCGACCAAGAAGGCATTGTCGGAACAGCGGATCGCGACCAAAAAAGTCACACACCTTCAGACCAAGCTGGAAGATCTCTGGCGAGAACGCCCGGAGCCGCGTGACCAACGAGTCTTTCCCCATTGGTACGCGCCGATCATTGGCGTTGAGCATGGCGAGTGGCTGGTGCGACCCATGCGCTATCACCTGCGACCCAGTGACAAGCCGGCGAGCACCGATCAACGATTCGACGGGCTCTACAATGCACGGCGCGACAACCTCACCGGATTCTGGCGTGGTCAATTTGGTCGCAGTCACGGCGTTGTCGTCCTGGCCTCGTTCTTCGAAAACGTCGCGCGCCACGATTATGAGCACCGCGCACTTGCCGTCGGAGAGGCTTCGCGGAACGTCGTGGTGCATTTCGAACCAACACCGGGCACAAATACGACCAGTGTCCCAACCATGTCCGTGGCTTGCGTCTGGGATCACTGGACCGGGGAAGGTGAGCCCGAGCTTTGGTCGTTTGCGGCCATTACCGACGAACCGCCCGCCGAAGTGCGGTCCACTGGGCACGATCGTTGCGTCGTAGCACTACGCGAGCAAAACATTGCACTGTGGTTGACGCCGGATCAAAGGCGCGACGAGGAGCTGTTTCGCCTGCTTACCGACCGCGAGCCCTACGTCTACCGTCATCAATTGACGGGCTAGCGCGGCGATCGGCGAAATCAGGCGACTCTGCTGCGATTGCAAACTTCTTGAGCAACTGGGAGCGCGTCGCAAAACCAGTTCTCATAAGTGGTGTATGCCAGAGTCGTTCACATAGAAATATTGGCTACTGTGTCCGGCACTAGCCATATAATGCCATCGAATACTATCGGTTAGTGAAACCGGACGAGGGATGCGCAGCATGACTTTACTTCACGGATTGCGATCGAGGCTCTACTTCTTTGTCGGCATGGGCTTGGCTATCGGCACCACGGTTGCCGGCTGCGAGCACGCGAATAAACAGCAGGCAGCACCTGGTGTAGCGGTCGGAGGCAGCGCGACAACTCTGCCTGGCTCTGGTGGCGCGACCGCTGTTGGCAGTGGCGGCTCGACCGGGTTACCCACTGGTGGCGCCACGAGCACCGATTCGGGGAGCGGGGGCTCCGTCGATGGCAATGGCGGCAGCGCATCGATCAATACGACTTCGACCGGGGGCACGACGACCATCACGACGTGTGTGTCTGATCTTGATTGCAAGGCGCAGCGTCAGCTTTGCGACACGACGGCAAATAAGTGTGTCGAGTGTCTGCAAAACGTTGACTGTGCCGGCGGCATTGCGTGCGTGGGCGGGGTGTGTGGCGGCGCTGCCGGTTGCAAAGCGAATGCGGATTGTGCTGCGTCCGCGGATGGAAAAGTTTGCGATGCTGCCCGCGGGCGCTGCGTGGCTTGTGTCATGGCGGCGGATTGCCCCAATCCAACGACGAGCGATTGTGTGGTCAATGCCTGCGTCGCCGTCGCTGTGTGCACCAATTCACTCGACTGCACGAATGCTGCGACTTCGATCTGCAATCGCACGGTCACCCCTGCGCGTTGCGTTCAATGCACGACGAATGCCGATTGCGTGTCCGGAGGAGCCGGACAAGTCTGCGCTGGCAACGCCTGCCATCCCTCGTGCAGCACCAATTCGGATTGCACGAATGGGTTGAAGTGCAATAATTCGGTCGTTCCCAATTTCTGCGCGACCTGTGCCACGAGCACGGACTGCGCCGCAGCGCAATTCTGCAGCAAGGGCGCCTGCGTCGCCGACATTTGTGCGGGCGGCGCGGATCAGTCTTGCATCAACAACGGCGTTGCTACCTGCAGCCCCGATGGTGACGGCTTCGGAGCCCCCCAGGCCTGTCCCTCGGGGCAAACCTGCTCGGTTACGGCCAGCCGCGCGACCTGTGCAAACGGGACGACCACCACTACCACTACGACCACCACGACCAGCTGCAGCAGCGATCCCGGAACGGTGAACCCTTGTGCGAAGATCCCAGCATTTAACGGCACACAAGTCGTTGACGGCAAGGGCGACGACTTCTGTGACATCGCCTCGTTCGAACTCAACTTCAAGAATGCTGCCGCAGTCAACAACAATAAGGTCACTGGCGGTTCGACTGCCAGTTTTACTCAACGCGCGTTGGCAAAGGTGGCGTGGTCGGCGGATGCATTCCACGCCTTTATTGAGGTGTTTGGTACGCCGGTGCGGTCCAATACGACAGTCGACAAGCCCTGGGACGGTGACAGTATTGAATTGATGGTGACCACGGCCAGTAGCGCTACTGGGTTGACCTCCAAAGACGCAAACTCACTTCACATCATTGCGAACTATGGCGTGGCTGTCACCGTCAAGAGTGATGGCAGCGCGGGCACACATACGGCCATTACCGACTCGAGTCAGTTCAAGGGGATCCAGTCAAGCACGGGCTACATCGTCGAACTGAAGTTGCCGTGGCCAGGCGCACCGTCTCTGGCATCGGCCACGGCGATGCGTTTCGACCTGGCCATGAACATCGATAGTGCGTCCGTGGACCCAACGGTGCAAGGTAGAGATGCGCAGGCGGTCTTGGCGATGACGGCGATTAGCGGTACGACCACCTGCAGCTCCCCGCCTGCCACGCCGTTTTGCGACGATCGGGTCTGGTGCCCCACAGCGCTTGAGTAGGGCGAGCCAAAAATTTGGCCAGGTTTGGCCAGCTTTGGCCAGGCTGAGGCTTGGAATCGTTCGAGCATCTTCGATGACGTCTCCGCAGTGGTTTTGCGGACTCGCCCCATTCTGGACGTTGCTTTGCCTCGAGCACGAATCGTGCAAGGCTGGGTGCGATGCGCTTTGAACTCTTGGCGATTCTTGGTTTAGTTGGCTGCACGCCGGTGTTGGTTCCGGCTCCAGCCGTTACCGCGCCGCCCCAAACCCCAGCAGTCGCTTCGCTTCCGCCAACAACTGCACCGACCAGCGGTGCCGCAACCATGGGCCCGCTACCCATCAGTGAGCAAGGCCGCATTCGCGCACGGGCGGCATTTGCTCAGGCACTCGAGTTGTGGTCAGCGGGGCGCAATGCCGAAGCTGGCGGCATGGTTGATCTGGGACTTGCTGCACTGGGGCGTCGGCTGCCTGAGGACGCGTCTCCAGAACGACCTGGCAAGTGGCTCGAGGCGTCGGCTGGTTCCGCTGATAGTTCGGCGTATGTTCTCGCCGATGCCGAGACACTGCTCGCTGTCGAGGCGACCACGGGCCATTTCATGGGCCTGCGAGTTCACGATCGCGGAAGTGACGCCGCTAGCCCAGCGCTCAGCCCCAAAGCAACCGTGGTCGTCGCGCCAGCGGCGGACAGTTTGCGTATTTACGACGCGCGCGGGCTCGGGTTGAGGTTGAGTGTCAACACCAGAAGAGATGCGCCATTTGCGTTCGTTTCCGATGACAAGTTGGTTACGGTGCGACTGAGCCTGGATTTGGGGCAAGGGCAACCGGTTCCACTGGCAAACGACGAGGTTTTTGACGACGAGCTCGTCATCGTCGATCTCCACACGGGCAAAACCGACCGAGTTCTCAAACTCGGATCCCCACCCGATCACGGCCTGATGCGCAAGGTGGCGAGTTTGCCATCCAGTAGCCATTGCAACGAATCCGTTGACTGTCGAGAATTCGAACTCGACCCAATGCCCATCGGGCGGCGTGTCGAGCAGCTCCGAATCGTGATGGGGACGATCGTGGCGGCTTGGCGAGGGGGCGCAACCACCTTTCACCGCCTTCGGGACGGCAAGCTTCTGGGGGCATTTCGCGCGCGCGGCGAACGCTGGAAGCCAGGCCTCGTAGCGGTCTGGTCGAAACCACCGCGCGCAGCCGTGGTGACGTCGCTGCCCAACCTCGGGCGTGGCGGCGAACCGCCCTTCAGTGTAACTGCGCTTTTCGACCTCAACCAGGGGCGTGTGCTTCAGATCCTCGACGAATGCCGTTGGGCAACCGGGCTTGCGTTCTCAAGCGATGGGTCGAAATTGATGGTAGGCGATCTGCGGCGTGCGTGTTTGCACGACGCGAGCAATGGTCGCTATTTGGCAACCACAGAAGAAGTGCGACCAGCGCGCGGCATCGAAGACGATCAGCAGGATGTAGCGGTGCGCTCTGTTCCCTCGGGGCGTTGGCTGCTCACGACTGCGGACGGTACGTATGCGGTGTTCGACGAGCAGCGGGGGCGTGCTCTTTACCGCGGCAAGAACGCTGGCGGCGCGGGGTTGATTGCAAGCGACGAGCGCTCTCTGTTCGTTGCTGACTTTTCAGGTGGCGAAGCACAACTCATCACGTTCGGCCCCGCGGGGGTCGAACGTCGGCTTCTACGCGCAGACGAGTTGGAGCAGAATCGCCTACCTCCGGAATTTGCAAATAGCCCAGAAGGCAGACGCGCCAGTATTTTCGAAAAAGTCCTGGCCAAGAGCTGCCTCATCGAAGGTTTCCGCCTTCCGCTCGAACTCTGTCGCTTTGGAAACGAAAAGCCGTAGACTGTCGGTTGCGCGAGCAGTCATGACTGAAGTCCGGGCCAGACAGTCGATCGACCCAGCGATGGTCCTAGGGTTAGTCATTGTTCGCGTTGCCATTGCCTGTGGCGGTGAGGTGGAGGCAGGGTCCACCGCCGTTGTGGGTTCAGTAGGCGGCGGCGCCGCGGGCGTTGGTGGAAGCGCGGTAGTAGGCGGTGGTACTGCTACGTCGGAGCCCACGTATTTCGAGCTCACACCCGGACAGCGAGACTCTCTGACGAGTGGGATCTGCAACGAATTGAAGGCAAGTGATGTCGACGTGCCACTGGCGGTGTCGTTCCTGGTCGACACGAGTGCTTCCATGCTTGAGGCTTCGGCGGCGTCGAGTGGTGCGCTGCGCTGGACTCTGGCACACGATGCCGCATCCCTGGCGATCGACATTCTGCGACCCATCGACGACGCTGCGCTAGTGCTGTTTCCAAACCAGGTGACACTTGAAAACAGTGCTGGCGATGAGCAGCCAGCGGCAAGGTGCGTCAACTTCTCTGTCACCCAACTGCCCACCGAAATCGGCAATTCTCCGTCGGGCCCGCGCGCGAAACTGCGCGATGTGCTCAATGGCGTTACGCCCGGCGGGGCGACACCACTTTTCGATGCCTATCGAATTGCGACGGAGCCCTTGGCTTCCACCAAGAAACTGGCCTACGTAGTTATGATCACGGATGGTCGCGCCACGATGACCGAGGGGTGTCAGGGCAGCGGCACTGAAGCGTTGCTCGTGGAAACGCAAAGCACAATTGACGCCATCGCCAAAAGTCAGGCCGAAGGCATTGGGACCATCGTGGCCAGTACCGTGCGCAACGCGCCCGCTGTCGTGTCATCGAACGAGGTGCGAGACTGGCTCTCCAACGCCGCAACTGCGGGCGGGGCAGCAATTCCGTCTAGCTGCAGTCCGAGCGGTAACCCAAAATACTGCCATGTTGATCTGACCCAGGGCACGAGTGGCGTTGCGGATCTAGTCAGGGCAGTGGGGCAGCGGCCCGCTTGCACGATCGCGCTCGCGGCAGCCACGCCAGCGCTCTTGAACGCCGCAGCCATGTATCTTCTCTACGATACGCCGACGGGTAACAGTTTGCTTTACCTCAGAACCGACGCCAGTTGTCCGTTTGCCGAAGGCTATTACTTGGATGAAGCAGTAAACAGTGTGGTCCTTTGCCCCGCATCTTGTCAGCACGTGCAGCGCGATCCATTTGGCTCGATGACTCTATTCGCGACCTGTCCGATTCAATCGGAAGGTTAGGCACTGCCGCGATTAACTAAGGCCTCGCTCTCGAACAACTTGCGCATGTTGTGACCAACCCCGCCATTCGGCAGCCTCTTTTGACTTCGAACTATTGGACAGATGATCAAGTAATTTACGATCGGCGCCTAAGCGCATGAGCCCGCCCGGAGTCTCGGTGCATCGCGAACGCCTGGGTCCACACACACTTGTATATGTTGAACTAAGCCTGCCTCTGGAATCGAAGAAGTCGTCCCCTGCCAGGGCTAAATGGACGGAATCACTTCGGATTACTTTGCCGCCACCAGCCCAGGGCATATTCGATGCGTTGTAGGCGCGCATTGGGGGCTAAATCCAACAAAACTCGCAATAAATGTCGCGATTGGGACGCTACGACGGCGTGGCCCAAACCTTCCTTCGGTGGGGATGGAATCTGAGGCATTGACGTGTCGGTAGGTACCGCGATACGGATCATCGGTCGCGATTTTTTGCGACCAAGGAGAAAATCGGAATGGGTAAGTTGTTCAGTATTTTGGGTGTTGGTCTATTGCTCGTGGCTTCGACTGCTTCGGCAGCGGATGATGCAGCGGCAGATGCCGCCAAGCCTGCTGAGGAAACGGCCAAGCCGGCAGAAGCTAAGGCGGATGCCAAGGCTCCTGCCGCATCGGGCGAAGTCAAGTACGGTAACTCTGGTTGCGGCCTCGGTTCGATGTTGTTTGGGCCAGGCACGGGGTTCACCCAGATCCTTGCCGCCACAACCAACGGGTCGAGCGCGAACCAAACCTTCGCCATCAGCTCAGGTACCTCCAACTGCGACGCCAGCGCTCCCAGCGCCAAGAGTGCCAAAGTATTCGTGCAGACGAACCGGGCCGCACTCGCAAAGGACATCGCACGCGGCAAGGGTGAGACCATCAACGGCCTCGCCGAACTCAGTGCTTGCAAGGATCCGAACGCCGTTGGCGCGAAGCTGCAGAGCCAGTTCAAGGCGATTTTTCCGACGGCTCAGACCAGCGACGAGCAGGTCAGCAACACCGTCGTGGACATGCTCGCGAGCGACGCCACTCTCGCCTGTGGTAACCTGTCCTAAGTTGCGTTACGAGTGAGCGATTCGTTGCGCACTCAATCGTTTTAGGGATCAGCGAAGGCTGTGCAGTTCGAAGTGAAACTGCACAGCTTTCCGCTATTTGGATGCCGCCACTTTGGCGCTCGTACGTTCGAGGTAGGAAAGCAGACGCTGGCACCACTCTGGACGAGTCATCGCGTCAATATGCCCACCGTTCGGGACAGGCCAGAACTCATGGGGCTCACCCGCCAAGCCATCCAGCGCCCGCCCAAAGGCAAAAGGTACTATCGGATCCTGTTTGCCGTGGATGATGAGCAATGGCGTCGGGGAAATTTGGCTCACCCAAGCTGAGGGACTGGTTACGTCCGACACTGTGGCGTAGGCGAACCCCGTGAACGGCAGCAGGAGCCAGTGGCGGTAGAGCACGCTCGCAGCGATCTCTTGGTACGAGTGAAATGAGCCTTCGACGATAACAGCGCGCACTTGCTCGTGCCGTTCCAGTTGGGGGTAGGCTTCCAGTAGCACCGCGCCACCCAAACTTTGCCCGTAGAAGTACAGATTGTCGCTGCTTGGCTGGTGCGGTAGCGACTGCGCAAAATGCATGGCGGCGAGGGCATCTTCGTGCAGTCCTTCAGGACTTGGATGGCCAGTGGAGCGACCGTACCCGCGATAGTCAAAGGCCAAGAAGCGATAGCCATAGTCAGTTAGCCACGCAAGCGACAGAAAGTGCGCAGTCATGTTCGCCGCATTGCCGTGGAACTGAACCACGGTTCCTCGTTCCACACCCCGGGGGGGAAACAGCCATCCATGCAAGGATTCTCCATCTCTTGTCTTGATCGAGACAGTCTCGAAAGGCCTGTCGGGCCAATCGTGGAGTTTCCGGGATGGGAAATAGAACAAGCCGTTGCAGTTGGTAACTAGCGCACAGACGGGCAGTAGCCCAAGCGTGAACCGTCGCATCAGAAGTACAGATAACTTACCGCCTGAAGAGTCTTTTCTTCAGGCCTGAGACGCCCTTCGACACCAAAAGCAAAATTCCTTTTGTAGCCAACGCGAAGCGCACTATCGAGCAACCACGTTTGCTTGGGATGCTGTCCAGGAAGGTAAGACCAAGCGCCGACATTCAGGATGTTGATTCGGTCACTGACGGAAATGCGCAGACCGCCCCATGGGCCAACGCCGAGTCGCACGAAGTCGAACAATGCGCCTCTGCCTGCAGGCAATTCGAGGTGTGCGTTGGCAAGCGTGTAGACATTCAGCCATGAGCCAAATGGCGCAAACGTGAAGCCTAGCCCAACTTGACCAAACCCCGTCGTGCAGTCCCTGCAGCCCCTATCCGCGAGACGTCGTACGCCCAAATCCACCAGCCACGAGAGTGATTTGTCAAAGCGCGTTATGGGGGCCATGGAACGGACTCGCACGAGCGAAAGTTCTTCCAAACGCAAGCGTTGGTTCTCTGCATAGTAGCGTAGCGTGCCTGGGAGAAACTCAATCTGGGCTGAATTGAGGTACCCAGGTGATGGATCGGCCAAATCATGCAAGGCGAGGCGAAAACTCAGCGTATGATAAAAACCTAGCCCCTGGCGATAGCCGGAGCCCATCCCGACGCGGGCGGAATCGTGACCAACGTGTGGCATGAGTCGAAATGGCGGTTCGAAATGGGGCTCTGCGCTCGGCACCAGATCCTCAGCGCGCCGCTCGAGCAGGGTCTGTTGTTTTAGGGTGAGTTCTTGGTCCATGTCGGACCGTTCCTTCAACAGCTCGCCGGCGAATTTGACGTCAACGAGATCGATTGCCGTATCAAGCGTGCGCACGCGTTCGCGCTGGCCGAAATCAGCAGAAAATGGGGCTTTTGGGTCGCCCATCAACGCAATCACCTGGTCTCGCTCCTTTGGCGACAGACCATTGAGGCGACGGGAAAACTGCGTGCGAATCGAGGGTCGGTACGTCACATTTCCCACGAGCCCAGGATTCTGATAGAGGGCCTTGACTGTATCGGCGGGAATGACAGGCCACCCAACCTTGTCCAGTAGCTTCAATTTTGGATCGGCAACCTGCAGGGCTCCAAGGATGTGATAGGAACAGTTCTCGCTCAGGTAGTAGTAATCGAAATACGTGGAGCCAAGTTCCCAGAGGTGGGCCGCCACCATTTGCGTCTGGCTGGGGGTCAGGTTGAGCGAGTACTCCCAGATGTCACGTGAATCGTGATCGTTGTATTCGCGGACTTTGTAGTAGTAAGGGATTCGATTGAACTGCCCCGGGAAGAGCCCCGCGAGCCCCTTTACTCCGTAGACAAAGGCGTTCTGCGTGTCGACCCGCGCCGAGAAGTCGACGCCATAGTCGAGCAAATCGGCTTGGTCGTTACGTGACTCCTTGCCCCGCCGAACGCGAAGAAACGTGTGCCCCAATGCGGACGAAGGATTATTCAGGTAGTAAGAGGAAAATACCAAGGAGAAACCCTGCGGTCGCAGGATCCCCAGAAACTCTTCGAATTGCGGGCAACGCCGCGCGGGGATCTGCTTCCAATCGAGCTTGAGTTGTTGTTCGAGCCAAAGCATCCGCGCCGGAAACTGACACATCGGGTGTTGTGCCTTGGGATCCTTCGGGTCGGGTGCAAAGATCCCCCGAATGGTTGCTGCGAGTTCCGCTTGCGGTTCCGTCTTTCCGTCTTTCGCCAGGAAGAAGTCGCGCCCGTCGGCTTCACTCACCCAGCCGCCATACCAAGCCTTGTGATAATGGAGCAGGCGCTTCCATTCTTCTTGCTCAGAAAGCCGTAGGCCTTGGGCTCGGATTACGAGCTGCTCAGCGTAGGCAGGCGGCGAAGTGTCGGCTGATGCCTGCAATGAAGTCGTGACCGCGACGCCCAGACCAAAAGCCCAAGAAACCAAGAACTTCAACATCAATTGCTTCCTCGAACTTGAACGACCTTGCCCCACGGCGTTACGGACGTACTACGCGCCATGCCGATTTGCCAGCGCAACTTCACGCGCGGTGGGGCATATTCGCACTCGACCACGAGTGATCGATACACGATATTCCCACAACTGGCAGCCCGGGCTCTTGTCGAGTCACTGCACGCAGCCGCACACCCGTTGCCCGTTGGGTAGCATGTCGGTTACGTTGTATGCCGTCGTCGATTCCCAATACGGACCCGTGGCGAGATCTGCCTGCGAACCTGAATGGTAGACTAGACACCCGACGCCAAATTGGCTTGCCACACTTGCTGCCGTGCCTGTAACCGCGAGCAATTCAACAATTTGTGCACACGAGCTTAGGCTGCCACCCTGCGCCGCAGTACCAACAACAGCAGGAGTGTTCACCGAGGGCCCACCGTGACTCGCACAAGTCGTGGTGCAGTTTGCGCCCAATGTCCCCAAGTACCAGCAGATACCGCCGAACGCGACACTTGAAGCCCCACACGTTATCGTGGATGTACCGCCGCCGGTTGCCCGTGCGCCGGCGGTTGCGGTTGCGCCGCCCGTTGGCTTCGTGCCACCCGTTGGTAACGCTCCCCCGATCGAAGTTGTGCCGCCCGTTGGTTTGGTACCGCCAGTGGCAACTGTGGCGCCACCGGTAGATCTGGCACCACCTGTCGGACTAATTCCACCAGATGCGAATGCTCCCCCTGTTGGCTCGGATCCCCCGGACCCTGGCGAGCCCGAGTCAGAAGTCGAGCCACCCAAAGCCGCAGATCCACCAACGCCCGGGGTTCCGCCAAATGACTGAGCGCCACCCGAACCCGGGACAATGGTCGTATACCCGCCGGTTGCGGAGCTGCCACCTGTGGCGCTCAAGCTGCCGCCCAACGAGCTGACCACACCGCCGCCCGCATTGGCGTTCTTCAACGAATCGCCAACGATTTCGAAATCGCCAAACAGAACCTGACAGCCGTTCGTTGCGCTTACAGAGAGTAACAGTAAGAGAATGGTGTTTCGGGCGATTTGCATACGGCTCGACATCAAGTCGCTCCCTGAAGCCTAGGGGGGCGTGACGTATCTTAGCGGTTCGCAGTGCCGTCGCAACCGAAGAACCGGCCGAATTGTCAAATGTGCGAAATCCAGGCGCGTTGTACTCCACTTGGGTGCCGCACAACCGATCGCGTAGCAACAAATTGGCACCTTGGCTTCGGAGTTTAAGCCAAGCTCACTTCATTTGAGATGCGCCACCCGATCTCTACTGTTATAGCCTGATCGGCTACGGTGCGTCGTTGACGGAGATCCCCGCCAAGCTTGGGCCCTGGACCGTTGCCTTGTGACCCCTGGCGTCGGTTTGCGCGAGGACGAAAGTGGTGGCTTTTGCGGCCGCCCAACTTACGAAACTCAATTGATGCAGAAGGTTGGCGTATGTTCCGCGTAACCCATCGTGAACGTCTCATAGGCCTCTTGTTCTTTGCTGTAAGTGCGCTTGTCGGCTGCGGTCAGGCTGGTGGCACCAATCCTGGCGTCGTTGGAGGGGCGTTGGCCGCCACTGCGTCGGGTGGCACAACAGCCGAAGGCGGAAGGCCGTCGACAAATGGTGGCGTAAATGGCCTCGGTGGTGTCACCTCGACGGCCAGTGGCGGCGCAAGTCTGCTCGGCGGCAACTCGTCTACCAGCACAACAAACTTGGGCGGGAGTTCGAGCGCGGGTGGCTCGACCTTCTCAACCGATTCAACGGGCGGAGTGACTCAACTGGGTAACACCGGTGGGACCACTGCAAAGAGCACGGGGGGAACTGCCAGTTCAATTTCAGGCGGGTCAACCGGCGTCGGCACTGGTGGCATGGGGCCAACGGGTGGCAAACCGGGAGTATGCGCCTCCGGTCAGAAACAATGCGTTGGCAACGTGCCCCAAACTTGCGACGCTTCAGGTACCTGGGCGAGTTCCTTTGCTTGCCCTTACATCTGTAGTGCTGGCGTTTGTTCTGGCAGCTGCGTTCCTGGCGCCGCTCAGTGCAACGGCAATGTACCACAATCCTGCAATGCTTCGGGTACTTGGGTAAGTGCTGCCGCGTGCGCGTACGCATGCTCTGCCGGCACGTGCGCTGGAGCGTGCACACCGAATGCTAAGCAGTGCGTTGGCACCGTTCCCCAGACCTGTGACTCTTCAGGCAAGTGGGTCAGTTCGTTTGCTTGTCCTTACGTTTGTAGCGCAGGTGCTTGCACCGGCAGCTGCATACCGGGCGCCAAACAATGCAGCGGAAATACGCCGCAAACCTGTGACGCTACAGGCAAATGGGTTAGCGCCAGCGCTTGCCCATCCGTATGCAGCGCCGGAACGTGTAGCGGTGCGTGTTCGCCGGGTGCCAAACAGTGCAACGGCACTACCCCGCAAATCTGTGACAGCACAGGTCAGTGGGTGAGTTCTGCAAGTTGCGCCTACGTTTGTAGCGCGGGAGCCTGCACTGGTAGTTGTGTACCGTCATCACAACAGTGTAACGGAAATACACCGCAAACGTGTGATGCGACGGGTAAGTGGCTGAGCGGTACGGCGTGTTCTTACGTCTGCAATTCTGGTGTTTGCGCAGGGGCGTGCACACCAGGCGCCGTTCAATGCAGCGGCACAACGCCACAAACTTGTGACGCGACAGGTAAATGGGTCAGCGGTACAGTTTGCCCATACACCTGCAGCACCGGAAAGTGTACGGGTGTTTGCGCGCCCAACGCGAAACAGTGCAACGGCAAGGTGCCACAAAATTGTGATTCAACCGGTCAGTGGCAAAGCGGAACGGCGTGTTCGTATGTCTGCACCGCGGGCACCTGCGGTGGCGTCTGCGCGTCCGGTGCTAAGCAGTGCTTGGGCAATGTGCCCCAAACTTGTGATGCTACGGGAAAATGGGTCAGCGCCACGGCCTGCGCATACGTCTGTAGTACCGGGACCTGTGGCGGTGTTTGCACGCCGGGTGCCAAGCAGTGCTTGGGCAACGTACCCCAATCGTGTGATGCCACGGGTAAGTGGGTCAGCGCCGCGGCATGCGCGTACGTGTGCAGCAGCGGTGACTGCACCGGAAGCTGTGTCCCGAATGCCCAGCAATGCAGCGGAAATCTGCCACAAACCTGCGACGCTACGGGCAAATGGGTCAGCAGTGCAGCGTGTCCTTTCGTCTGTAGCGCTGGGTTGTGCCAGGGCTCATGCACACCGGGTGCTACGGGCTGCACTGGCAATCTGCCCCAGACCTGCGACGCCTCGGGCAAGTGGGTTACTGGCGCCGCGTGCGCGTTTGTCTGCACCAGCGGCGCTTGCGGGGGAGTGTGCTCACCGCAAGCGAGTCGCTGCGCTGGCACCGTGCCTCAAACTTGCAATGCTGCTGGCCAATGGCAAAGTGGTACGGCGTGCAATTATGTCTGCAGTTCCGGATCGTGTAGCGGGGTGTGTACGCCAGGCACCTCGGAATGCAACGGCCAAATCCCGCGAACCTGCGATGCTAGCGGCAATTGGGTGAACTCCACGGCCTGCCCCTTCGTGTGTTCCGCGGGTGGGTGCACGGGGATCTGCACGCCCGGAGCCAAAGAGTGTCTTGGTAATGTCCCCCGGACGTGCAGCTCCGCTGGCCAGTGGGTAAGCGAAGCCGCCTGTCCATACCTGTGCTCAGCAGGCACCTGCACGGGACAATGCGTACCGAGCACGAACCAATGTAGCGGCAACATTCCTCAATCCTGCAGCGCAACCGGCCAATGGCAGAGCGGCAGCGCTTGTCCCTTCGTTTGCAGTGGCGGCGCCTGCACAGGCGTTTGCACCTTGAATGCGACGCAGTGCAGTGGGAATAGCCCGCAGACCTGCAACAGCGCCGGCACTTGGGTTACTGCAGCAAGCGCCTGTCCTTTTGTTTGCAGTGGCGGCGCCTGCATCGGCAATTGCGCACCGGGCAGCAAGCAATGCTCAGGTAATGTGCCCCAAACCTGCGATGCAAACGGGGCATGGCAAAGCGCAACGGCCTGCGGCTTCGTTTGCAGTGCGGGTGCCTGCAGCGGCTCTTGTGTGCCCGGGGCGACGCGTTGCACCGGACAAATTGCGCAAACTTGTGATTCGACGGGAAACTGGGGTGCTGATACGAATTGCGCATTCGTCTGCAGCGCAACCACTGGCACCTGCACGGGCGTGTGTTCCCCGACAGCGACACAGTGCAGTAACAACAACCAACAAACCTGCGATTCAACTGGCACTTGGCAAACCAGCGCCGTCTGTCCGTTCGTATGCTTGTCGGGTAACTGCGCGGGTTCTTGCATACCTGGAGACAAGGCGTGCACCGGCAACATCACGGAATCGTGCAGCGTCACGGGTCAATGGCAAAGCGGGACAGCGTGCCCGAATCAATGTAGCGCTGGCGTTTGCACTGACGGCTGCACGCCGAATGCCGTTCAATGCAACAACCTTCAGCCTCAAACCTGCAGCAGCGCGAGCGACTGGCAAAATGCCGGCACTCCTTGCCAGTACGTCTGCAGTGGTGGAGCGTGCACCGGGCTATGCACCCCTGGCACTTCCACCTGCAACGTGCTCGTTCCCGAGCAATGCAGCGCCACAGGCACCTGGGTGCCGGGAAACACCTGCAGCTTTATCTGTTCCGGTGGAATTTGTGCTGGGGAGTGCACTCCAGGCGCCGTTGAGTGTAACGGTAGACAGCCGCAGCTCTGTGACCAAAACGGAGTCTGGCAAGTCAATGGCTCCGAATGCACAACTGGCTGCAGCGCAGGCATCTGCACCTGAACTAGTTCGCCGACCCCACAAATGCCGAACGCGACGTGCCCTCGTCGGGAACCACGTCGCGTTCGTGGTCGGCGTCGTGACACGACGCGACCAATAGTCGCGTTCCTAGTCGCGGGCGCGCATGAACAGCTGCAGCACGTACCAGAACAGCAGGGCGACCGAGGCAAACAGCTGTAGCGCCGCGCCCACGTAGCGATCGGTCGGGTAGTCGCGCAGCACGTTCGAGGTATCGTAGAGGATCGCGGCGCCGGCTAGGCCGACCATGCCAACGCTGAAGAACGTTCCGAGGTTGAAACCGAATATCATGCTCACGACCATGAGCAACATCGCCACGGCCATGCCCCAAAAGAGGAACGTGCGCAGGAAGGAGAAATCTTTCTTGCTAACGAAGGCGATGGCAGTTAGCGCCGCAAACCCGAGGAACGTGGTAAGCGAAGCACTTTGAAGGGCACCGGGCGCGACCTGCTCGGCGATGTAGAGCATCGGGGCGAAGACGATCGCTTCGGCGAAGACGTAGCCCGCCAACGCCAAATACTGGGCTGGGGTCGAAGTGGCGGTGTGGGCAGTGTGGGTTGCCAGCCAACCAACGACCATGAAGCCACCGATCACTACCCACCAATGCTGCAGCATGGGCAAGGCGATTGCAGGCGCAAGGCCACTGCTGAAGAGGCCAATTTCGAGCAGCGCGAACAGGGCAATGGCGCCGAAGAGGTGGTTGTAGGTGCGGACGATGAACTTGGCGCGCGCATCAATGGCAGAGGCTCCATAGCCACCTGCGTAGCCGCGCACGGCTTGATTCTGTTGATACATGACGAAGGCTCTCCTGATGGTCTCGGTCGTGCCCGCCTCGGGGTTCGCGATTGACCGCCGAAGCCTAGCACTGCGTGTGCCTAATTTGTCGCGGTGAGTCGTTTGGCCGGTGAGCTTACTGGGGTTGGGTTCGTGCCCCGGCGTGGTTGCGTCGGACCGGCAAGAAACCGAACAACCCGAACAGGTTGGGCATTCCCTGCGAGGTTGACAAGGGCGCAAAGGCGTGGTTCCTGGCCGGAAGTGACCACAGACCTCGAGGGGATTCGGCCGCGCGTGAATAGTTGGCGCACTCGGGCGGCGCGACCCGAGGCGCAGCGCTTGGCCGCCGAACTAAAGGTGTCGGTCACGGTCGGCGACGTGCTGTGGCAGCTCGGGCAACGCGATGCCGAGACCTGTCGGCGGTTCATGGAGCCGCGGCTTGCCGACTTGAGTTCACCGGAAAAAATGGTGGATCGCGCTGTGCTTGCGCGCCGGCTCGCGACGGCGATTCGCAAACAGGAACGGATCGTTGTTTACGGTGACTACGATTGCGATGGGATCACCGCAGCTGCGATCTTGAGCGAAGCTTGCGAGCGCATGGGTGGCAAGGTCATAGTTGAGCTCGCGAGTCGATTCGATGGTGGTTATGGCCTGACTGCGGCCGCGCTCGAGCGCGTTCGGCAACACATGCCGCAGGTGCTGGTGACGTGCGATTGCGGCAGTTCGGATCACCAAAGCCTGCGTGAGTTGGGCCAGTTTGGCGTCGATTGTCTGGTCATCGATCACCACCTGGTGCCAGATGAACCATTGCCGGCGCTCGCGTTCTTGAATCCACATCGTCCCGAATGTGGATTTCCCTTCAAGGGCCTGGCCTCCTGCGGGTTGGCGCTCTCAGTCGTGGCCGCGCTTAGAACCGAGTTGGGGGTCGAGTTCGATCTTCGATCTTGTCTGGATCTCGTGGCTATCGGCACGATCGCGGACGTCGCGCCGCTCGTGGGAGACAACCGTATGCTCGTGCGCGCGGGGCTGCGATTGCTCGACAAGCCGCGGCGACCCGGGCTACGCGCGTTGATGCGGCGCGCGCGCTTCGAGCCGGGTTCGACGATGACCGCGGAGGACGTCGCGTTTCGGATCGCGCCTCGGCTAAACGCGCCTGGGCGCATTGGCAGTCCGATGCCTGCTCTGCGCTTGCTCTTGGTCCAAACTGAGGCTGAAGCCGAAGTGATTGCCGACGAGATCGAAGCGCTACAGACCGAGCGCCGTGCGCAACAAGACGCGATGCTCGAGGATGCCGAGGCGGAAATCAGAGCCCGGGGCTGGCAGCACAGCCAAGCGCTTGTGGTCGGAAAGCCGAGCTACAACGTTGGGATCGTGGGGATCGTCGCGGGGAAACTGGCCGAGCGCTACGATTGTCCGGTGGTGATGTACGGCGCAGAGGGCTTCGTGGCTCGAGGTTCGGCGCGGGCACCCGCCGGAACGCCGCTCTTCGACCTGGTGAAGGCGACGGCATCCTGCCTCGTGCGCTACGGCGGGCACCACGCCGCGGCTGGGCTGGAGGTCGAGCTTGAGCGAGTGGACGAATTTAGGGACCGTTTCGTTCAAGCAGCCGGGGATCGTTTGAGCCAACGCGGTGACCAGTCCGAGCCCCGAGCCGAGCGAGAAGTGCTACTGCTCGATCCGAAGGATGAGCCGATGTGCGTTGCCAAGGAGCTACTTTTACTCGAACCCTGCGGGGAAGGTAACCGTCTGCCATTGATCGGCATCGCTGGTCGAGTAGCCTCGGCCAGGGAACTGCGCGGCGGGCATTTGCGTTTGGAGCTGCAGCGTGAAAACGGCGAAATTATTGGTGGCTTCGGACCCCGTCAGGGACACCGAGCTGACGCGATGCCGTCACCAGCCTTGGCCGTTGGAACTCTGCGGGTCACAACCTTTGCCGGGCGCCAACGCGCCGAGTTACTCGTGACCGATGTTGTGGCATGGGAGTCAGGGACGGCAGCGCCATGAGCGAACCGTTGATTCGATTCGCTGGCGTGAAGAAGGCTTTTGGTTCGAAGGTGGTCTATCAGGGGCTAAACCTCGAGATCCAGCGCGGTGAGGCCGTCACGATCCTCGGGGGGTCAGGTGTTGGCAAAAGCGTGATGCTAAAGTTGCTCATCGGCCTGCTCCGGGCCGATGCTGGCAGCATCGTGTTCGATGGCGAAGAAGTGACGAGCATGAACGAGCGCGCGTTGTCCGTGGTGCGCCGTCGGATCGCCATGTTGTTCCAAAGTGGAGCCCTGTTCGACTCGCTTTCGGTGGGTGAGAACGTGGCTTACGGGCTCAAGGAACATTTCTTTCGCAGCATGAATCGCCAGGAAATCGCTGAGCGAGTGAGCTGGGCCCTGACGGCGGTGGATTTGCCGGGAATCGAGTGGATGCGGCCATCGGATCTATCCGGTGGCATGCGCAAGCGCGTCGGGCTCGCGCGGGCGATTGCGTTGCGGCCAGAGGTCGTTCTCTACGACGAACCAACCACAGGCCTGGATCCAATCAACACCGCCCGGGTCAATCATTTGATCCTCGGACTGAAGCAGCGAATGAGTATCACGACCATCATCGTGACCCATGACATGAAGAGCGCCTTTTCCGTCAGCGATCGCATCGCCATGGTTCACGGGGGGCGCATTATCGCGGTTGGCGCAGTCGACGAATTTCGCAATACCAAAGATCCGAGGGTCAGCGACTTCATCGAGGGTCGCGCGCCGGTCAAAGAGGACGTTGAGACGCTGCTGAACGCGTGAGTCCGGTGACGGTTTGCGGGTGCCAACGACGACGCACTGCGACATGGCTGCAGATCGGCTAAATGGCCGAGGTGAAATCCGTGGCTGTTTGCGCAATGCTTCCCCGCGTTCCAATGGTTACTGCGCGGGAGATCAAAGTCGGAGCCTTCGTGCTCGTGGGAATCGCTCTGGCGGGCATGGTCGTCTTCATGATCGGTGAGGAGCGTCAGCTCTTCAGTCACAAGGTGCCGTTTCGTGCGGTCTTTACCGATGTCGAGGGCCTCAAGCGCGGGTCGACGATCCGCATGGGCGGTGTGGATATCGGCGCCGTCGAACGGGTGAGCTATTCGGACAATGCGAGCGACCTCAACCTATACGTGACGCTTAACATTGTCGAGGCTCAGGCGAGGCGCATTCGCAAGAATAGTCGAGTCAAAATCGACGCCAAGGGTTTGCTGGGCGACAAGGTAATTACTGTCCTGTCGGGATCACCCGACCAGCCCGTGCTCAACCCGGGCGACGTCATTCTGACCGATAAGGACTCGCAGGATCTAGCGTCAGCCCTTGGTCGCGTCGGTAACATTTCGATCAAGACCGAACAGATAGTCGAGAATGTCGCCAAGATCACCGGTGAATTCGCCGATCAAAAGCTTGCCAGCGACGTAAAGTCGAGTGCCGAATCGCTCAATCAAGTGTTGGCTTCGGCCCATTCGGGCAATGGCTACGTGGCGAAACTACTGGGCGATCCCGCTGAAGCCGATCGGATTGGCAACACCATATCGGCACTCGAGCGCAGCTCGGCCGAGCTCGACAAAGCGTTGGGCGCCGTCACCGCCATTGCTCAACGCATCGACAAGGGGCCGGGCCTCGTGCACGAGGTCATCTATGGCGATAGTTCGGCCAAATCCGTGGCTCAAATCGGCGAGGCAGCCGAGCAACTTGCGCTCGCGCTCAAGGGGATCCGCGAAGGGAATGGCCTGGCACGAGCAGCGCTATTCGGTGACGATTCCACTCAGCAGATCAACAAGCGCGTGGAAAACATCCTCGGCAACGTTGAAGGCATCCTCGCCGACGTACGAGCTGGCAAGGGCACGCTTGGTGCACTACTCGTCGATCCATCGGTATACGAGGACTTGAAGGTGGTGTTGGGCAATGTGGAGCGCAACAAGGCGCTTCGGGCGCTGGTCCGCTACTCAATCCAAAATTCCGGCACTGAGCAAGCTGTTGAGGTCAAGGATCCCCCGGCACCGGCCCGAGCGAAGTAGGAAGCACCACGGTGGCCAGCGGTAGTGGCCAACGCCACCAGGACGCGTTCGCCATTGCGCCGACGTTTTGGCAAAATTGGGCCGAGATTCGCGGGTGGCTGTCGATTCAGCGGCAAAAATGAGCTACGAGCTCGCCTCGCCCCTGCCGGTTCCCTATACTGCAGGCGAATGCGCTTCCTCGTCAAAGCCCTCAAGATCAGCGTCGTGCTCGGAGTCTTCGGACTCGCTTCGTTCTTCGCGGTACGCCACGGTCCAGGCGGGCTCTGGCGTGGCCTCGAAATCGCTCACGCGGTCACCTCGCCAGGTGTCCCCAAGCCTCCGTACGACTTAACGCAGCTGATTGCGGTCAACGAGACGCTCAAGACCGTACGCAGTAAATACGTCGATCCGCAACGCATCAAGCCGCGGCAGATGTTCCTCTCGGCCCTCGACGAGGTGCAAAAAGAGGTAGCCCAGGTCATCGTGCTGCACGATCCGAAGTCGCCCAAGGTTCGTGTTCAGGTCGAGACTGAAGCCAAGGAATTTCGTGTCGACAACGTACAAGGGCCCTGGGATGTTTCGGCGCGCTTGCGTGAGGTGTTCGCGTTTCTGCAGGAGCACCTGAAGAAGGACAAGGAACTCGATCTGCGTGAGGTCGAGTACGCCGCCTGCAACGGCATGCTACGCACGTTGGATCCGCATAGTGTGTTTATGAGTCCCGAGTCGTACCGCGAGATGAATCTCTCGACCTCGGGTCATTTTGGTGGTTTGGGCATCGTGATATCGTTGCGTGATCAGCAGCTCACGGTCGTAAAGCCCATGCCCGAAACCCCGGCGGCGCGCGCGGGGCTGCATCGGTTCGATCGCATCACCAAGATCAACAACGAGTCGACGCTGAACATGCCGCTCGACGATGCGGTGAATCGGTTGCGCGGTAAGCCGGGCTCGCGGGTCACAGTCTGGCTGCACCGTGAGGGCACCGACGGCTGGGCGGGGTCGCGGCCCTTCGAACTCGTCCGCGAGGAAATCCGCATCCGCTCGGTGGAATCGCGGCAATTGGGCGACAACATCGGGTATGTGCGGCTGCGGCAGTTCCAAACTACCACCGCCGACGAACTTACCGAATCACTTGCGTCACTGAACAAGGCCAATCGTCTGCGCGGGTTGGTGCTCGATCTGCGCGGCAACCCCGGGGGGTTGCTCGATCAGGCCATGCGCGTGGCCGATGTATTCATCGAGCAAGGGGTACTCGTATCCACGGTGGGTGGCCACGAGGGGCGCGAAGAGAAGACTGCCACTCGCGATGGCACCGAACCGAAGTACCCGATCGTCGTATTGACGAATGGGTCATCCGCGAGCGCGAGCGAAATCGTTGCTGGTGCGTTGAAGAACTTGGATCGCGCCGTGGTCGTTGGTCAGACCACCTTTGGCAAGGGCACAGTCCAGCTGGTCTTCCCGCGCGTCACCCCAGACGGTGCGGCCCTCAAACTGACGATTGCCAAGTACCTGACCCCGGGCAACGTTTCGATTCAGGGTGTTGGTGTCACCCCCGACGTCGAGCTCGACACGATGACAGTCGACGATCTCGAGATGGATCTGTTCCGCACCGAGCTATCCATGCGCGAGCATGACCTGTCCAAGAGTCTCGACGGCGAAGGTACGCGCGGCACTGAACGGCCATTTTTCACGCTCCGGTACCGGCTCGACAACGAAAAGCGCGAACAGATGCGTGAGTTGGCCGGTGACGTCGACGAGGATGCCGTGGCAAACGATTTCCCCGTCGTGTTCGCCAAGCAACTGGTGGGTGAACTACCCGCGGGCAAGCGCTCCGACGAGCTCAAGGCCGTCAAGGGCTTTCTCGAAAAGGCACAATCTGCTCAAGTTGAGTCGATCAGTCAAGACCTCTCCAAGGTCGGAGTCGATTGGAGCCTGCCGGCGCGCGACGTGCGCAGCGGAACTAAGCCAAGCGACTTTGTCGTAGAAGCGCACACGGACCGCAAGGACGACAGCGCAGTTGCCGGCGAAACGATGGCGCTCGAGGTGACGGTCGAAAACAAGGGAGCCTTCCCGATTTACCAACTGCGCGCCACGACCAAGAGCGACAACGGCTACTTGAGCGACAAGGAGCTGATATTCGGGCGCATCGAACCAGGCAAGAAGAAGACGGCTAAGGCGCCGCTCGGGTGGTGCAGCATTGATGGCCGTAAGACTGCGACGGTCAAACCACTACAAGCGCACGCCAAACGTGTGTGCAAAATCCCGCTAGATGCGGCAACGCGGCAGGATAGCCTGCGCGTCCAGTTTTCGGGCGCGGGCGGCGAAACTCCAGCGGATATCGAGCTGCGGCCCACGGTCAAGAGTCTACCGAAGCCGGTATTCGCCTATGGGTTTCAAGTCGTTGACAATCGCCCGGGCAATGGCGATGGCCAACTCGAACGCGGCGAGGGTGCGACGATTTACCTGACGGTGAAAAACGTCGGCAAGGGCAGCTCGTTCGAGACCCAGGCGAACCTCAGAAATCTGACCGGTGACGGTCTGTTTTTGCATGCGGGTCGCTTCGACATCTCCAACATGAAACCCGGTGACGAACGCGAGGTGGCACTCACCTTCGACGTGTTGAAGAATTTGGAAGAAGATGCGGTCAAGGTCGAACTCAGCGTCGTCGATCGCGATCTTCGAGTCGCGTCTAGCGAAAAATTGACGATCCCGCTTGTGCGTTCGGGTCTCAATGTACAAGCCGTTGGCGGCAAGTGGCTGGTGGCAAACCAGACGCGCGTTGTTGCCCAGCCAACGACTGCTGCTGCAATCGTTGGTGAGTTGGCCAAGGGCGCCGTGGTCGAACGCCTCGGCACTTTCGGGGAGTTTACCAAGGTACGTATCGACGCTGACCGGTTTGGCTGGTTTGCCAGCTCAAGTGGCAGTGACGCCGGGGCGCGTCCGGTGGCAGTCAACTTCAAACCCTGGATGCGGCGATCACCACCCCTGATTGAGGTCGACGCCACTCCGCTGGCCACGCGCGACTCACGCATTCGTCTCAAGGGGCTGGCGCAGGACGGCGATCGAGTTAGTGACGTCTTTATCTTTGTTGGCAATCGCAAGGTGTTTTACCGCGCCAATCCCCAGCAAGGGGACGTGCAGCAGCTCACTTTCGAGGCCGAACCCGAGCTTAGCCCTGGCGTGAATGTGATTACCGTAGTCGCACGCGAGAACGTCGACACGGTCTCGAGAGTCAACATCATCGTGCGTCGTGACGGCGCGGATGGCGCAGCGCTACCTACGCCGAAGAGCGATATGTTCGGCGAGGGCTGGGAGTTCGACAGCGAGTAACCCCATGATCGTTGGACTCGGCATCGACGTCGCTTCGATCGAGCGCATTGAGCGCGCCATTGCCCGGTTTGGTTCAAGGTTTTTGGCACGCCTATTGACCGAAGAAGAGCGGCAAATGGCCGAGCGTAAGCAGCACGATCGGGCTCAGTTCGTCGCTGGTCGACTCGCTGCCAAAGAAGCCAGTTCCAAGGCCCTGGGCGCTCCCGAGGGGATTGGTTGGCACGATGTGGCGGTCAGTCGCGACGCGAACGGCGCGCCACGGCTTCGCTTTGCAGGCAAGGCGCTTGAGCGAGCAGAAGTCTTGTGTGTCACGCAATCCCACTTATCCATCACTCACGACGCGGGCGTAGCCGCCGCTGTGGTTGTTTTGGAGAAGGCCGGCATATTCGAAAAGTCCACCGAGCCAGCGCGCACAGGTGCACCAAGCGAAGGGTAGGTTGAGCCGATGCGATACGTTCAAACGCGAGAGCAGGCGCAACAATACGACCGTTTCGCAAGCGAGGATGCTAAGGTTCCAAGTCTGCTGCTGATGGAGAATGCGGGTCGCGGTGCGTGTGACTGTTTGTTGGCATTGCGCCAGGGAACGCCTGGCGCAGTCATCGTGGTGGCGGGTCCTGGCAACAATGGCGGCGATGGCTTCGTGCTTGCACGTCGACTGGGTGTCCTCGGTCACACCGCGGAGGTTTGGCTCGTGGGCGACCGAGCACGGCTTGTTGGCGATGCCAAGACCATGGCCGAGGCCCACGTTGGGTTGGGCGGATTGATTCATCTAGTCACGAGTGAGGTCGATTTGCCTTCACTCGAGGCGAGCCTGGGCGCGGCCGGAACCGTCGTCGATGCGTTGTTTGGTACGGGTCTGGCACGTCCCGTCGTGGGTCTTCATGCACGTGTCATCGAGTTACTGAATCAAAGCCAGCGATTCGTGTTTGCTTTGGACATAGCCTCCGGGCTCGATGCCGATCGTGGCCGGATCCTCGGTGTGGCTGTGCGCGCCCAAGCCACGGTTACGTTCGGAGCGCCCAAACTCGGGCACTTCACCAATGATGGGGTCGAATGCACCGGGCGGCTTGAGGTGGCGGACATTGGCGTCCCCGCGCGTGTGGCCGAAAGAACCGGGCATGACGCGCAGCGCCTGACCGCGACCGACCTCGCCCCGTTGCTCATCCCGCGCTCTGCTGCTTCACACAAGGGCCGTGCTGGGCGGGTTGCTATCATCGCGGGACACACCGGAACGACCGGCGCCGCACTATTGGCTGCGCGGGGTGCATTGCGCACAGGGGCTGGCCTGGTCACTCACGTGGGGCTACCTGAAACCATAGCCGGAATCGAGTCGCGAGTGGTGGAAGCCATGACTCGAGCACTCGACCCCAAAGCGCTCGAACTGAGCCTCGAAGCGGTATTGGCGGGCATGGGGGCGATCGTACTGGGGCCAGGGCTTGGCCTGGGTGAACTGCAAGGGCGCATGGTCGCGCAGGTTGCTGAGCACGCTCCGGTACCGGTCGTTATTGATGCAGATGCTTTGACCCATCTGGCGCGCGACACCGCACCACTGTCGCGTGCCAAGGGCCCACGGATCCTTCTACCTCACCGCGGCGAGCTCGCGCGGTTGTTGGGCATGTCGACGGCCAGTGTCGAAGACGACCCATTTGGCGCTCTCGAGCGCGCAGTGCACTTGACCCACGCGACCGTCGTGCTGAAGGGCCCCTATTCGTTCGTGCGAGGCCCAAACCAAAAGACACTCATCGTGGGTTACCCGTCGGCCGTAATGGGTACGGCTGGCTCAGGCGACGTGCTGTCCGGCGTCATTGCGGCATTGGCAATCGGTCATGGGCCGTTGAACGCAGCCAGCCTCGGCGTTCATCTTCATGGCAGGGCCGGTGGGATCTGGGCTGAAGCAAGTGGCGCCGATCGGGGGCTCATCGCGAGCGATATTGCAGACAACTTGCCGCTCGCCCTTGCCGAGCTGTCACGCCTGCAGGGCCAAGTGACAGTTTGACAGGGCCGCCGGGGCAAAAGGCGGTGGTCGTTCGCGGACACTTGTCGGACAATTGTGCGGATTTCCGGCAAATCACTGGTTGGTACGCGCTTTGCTAGTGGGCTTGCACCGCCATGCAGACCCTCGACTCGCCCCGCCTGCCTCAAGCCATCGTCGAGCATGTTCCTTCCCTACGTCGTCGCGCTCGCACCCTCTGCCGCAACGAATTCGATGCCGACGACCTCGTCAATGACACCGTGACGCGCGCCATTACGTACGCGGACCAATTCGAAAACGGCACGAATCTGCGCGCATGGTTGCATCGTATCCAATATCACTGCTTCGTTTCTGGGCACCGCAGAAAGAAGCGCGAGCGCGTTGCGCTGGAGCGGTTCACTTACGAATGCAGCACCGCAGAACCCGTGACCCAGTACGGGAGTCACGAACTTTCCAATCGCGTCGTTCTGGCAATGGCAGAGTTACCTGAATCAATGCAAGCGGTTGTTCAACTCGTCGATCTCTGCGACCTAAGTTACCGTGAAGCCGCCGCAGAACTGAAGGTGCCTGTTGGAACGGTCATGAGTCGACTTTTTCGAGGCCGCAATCGTTTGGCCACACAACTGTCCAACGTAAATTCCTCGCCAATGCCGACCGAGACTTGCGCAGTTGCCGCCTAAGCTCAATGACCACTCAGACTCCTGATTGAAGAAGCAGTAGAAACGCATCCAACCTCCCCTGATTGAAGAAGCAGTAGAAACGCATCCAACCTCCCCTGATTGAAGAAGCAGTAGAAACGCCGCGACCCGCTTTTGGCGGGTCGCGGCGTTCGCGTGAGATCTGGCAGGCAGCTACTTCTTGAGCCCGCCCTTTTTTCGCTCTTCCGGGGTCAAGTCCGAATTGCGCCAATAGACTTCCACCTGCTTCTCGCTGGCATCGGCAAAGCCGACCTGCTGCATTTCAGCCTCGATGGCTGCTGTGCCCTCGGGGACATGAGTCTTTTTGACGCAGGAGAAATTGAAGAACGCCTTTTCGTCGGGCTTCATGATGCCACCAAAAATAGACCCGCCGCAGGTTTGGAATTGCTTGGCCTTAGCCGATGAACCCGCTGGTGGAGCGATTTCCAGTTGTTTGCCCTTCTTGTCGTAGAAATATACGGCAACCTTGCCATTGAGGATCGGTTTTGGCGATTTGTTGATAACCTTGAAGGTTGGCCCTTTGGTGTCGTCAATCTTGCCGTTCCAAGTGACTTCCATCATTCGCTGCGCGCCTTTGGCCTCGCAGGGGCTACTGAATGTGCCCTCGCCGCTCGAGTCCTTCGGGCAGTCAACCTTCGGTGGTGGAGGTGTTGGCGTTGCCGACTCGACAGGCGGCGCCGCGGGGGTGACGGCGACGGCACTCGGCACGGATGGTTTCGTTGCGGGCTTGACCTTTGGCTTCTCCTCTTCGCAGCCAAAAGCCGCGACGGCCAAAGCAGCAATCATGAGGGATTTCACCCATCGACTCGAGGTTGGCATCATACTATCGCTCGCCTTTTCGCCTGCAGTGGACGCTCGCACCCTTTGTACGGCGTCGGAGAGCCGTACCTTATCGGAGGGGCAAGCGGGAAATCAAGCGGTTCGACCCTGAGGCAGCGAACCACCGGATACAAGCACGACAAGCGGCTCTGAGCCGCTCTCGGGCCTTTGGGTCGATTCGTCGTGACCACGGCGAGGGGCATGCGTCGTTAGCCACCTCGGTTGGGCACATTCGTTCGCGATCCTCTCGGCCTAGGGCACGCCCTTGACTTTGCGCACGTAGCCTCGGTCATTTTCAACGAAGATGAGATCCCCTTGGCTATTCACGGTAATGCTTCGCACCTCGCCGATGAGCAGCTTGGTTGGGTCGTAGGGCAAACCATCGCCGCCATGACTCTTGCTCGTGCCATCGAGCATCAAGTGGGCGTAGCCTTCGTTATCGACGTAGATGATCTTGCAGCCGTTGTGCAACCCGACGAGCAGGCCGCCACCAAAGGGCCAAATCGCTCGGGGCTCGTCGAAGCTTGTCTCGGTCGCCTGCCCACCATCCACGAAATTGCCTGCGCTGCCATCGCCAGCGACAACGGTTTTTTGGCCGTCGACACTGACCGCGTAAACGCGACGGGACCCGCGGTCGCCGACCAAAACGCGGCCATCCGCGGTCTTGACGACCATGCCTAGTTCGCCAAAACCTGCGGCCAATGGCTGAGTGCCCTTGGCCGGCGTCCATTGGAGCAACGTGGTGCCAGAAGCCACATACGCCTCGCTCTCATCGTCGGCCACCCAAAGGCCGCGCCCAGTTGTGAGTGTGGTCAAGGTGATGAAGGTTGACATCATGCCGTCTGGCGTGACGCGGCGGATCTTTTTGTTGTCGAGATCCACGATGTACACATTGCCGTTGGGGCTGACCCACAGCCCATTCGGGTTGGCCAAGGCACCTGCGATTGCGGGCGCCGCGACGTTGGGTGCATTGCCAGCCAGATTGATGCCGGCAAAGGTCGCAATTGTTCCGTCGGGCGCGATCCGACGGATCCCGTGGCTCTCCTTGTCGGCGACGTAGACGTTGCCAGCGGCGTCGGCTTGCGCAAAATGTGGTCGCGAGAGCTCCGCCGCGACGGCGAGGCCATTCTCGAAGCGCGGTTGCCACTCGTTGCCTGCATCCGAGGCACCTTTACCGGCAATCGTGGACAGCGTCGAGAATGCCTTGCGAACGTATGACCAGTTTTTAGTGTCGGTCCTGGTCAGCGTGCTGGGCTCGTGGCCCGGTGGGATCTCCGACGAGCAGGCGATGCTCAGGAAAGCAATGGGAGCGAATAGCGGTCGGAACATGTTTGGGGTCTGTCGATGGCCGGAGACGAGCCCATAAGTCTACTACGGTGACGGCTCTGCCGCAGCGCCTGTGCCCCATTCGGCGACGCTCTGCCCGTCTTCTTGCGACAAATCCAGCGTCGAGGCGAGCTGCTTCACTCAACCGTCGCGGCTGCCTGCCCAAGGTCCGGAAATTAACACAGGATTGGACCTTGACCCACATCGGTGCTGTCGGCTTCAGAACAACCACTTTTTGAGAAACGTGTAAATCAAAGCGAACTTATTCGCAAACTGCTGGTTGTTGGTGGCGCCGAAGTGTCCGCCCTCGATGTTTTCCCAGTAGTACACGTTCGAGTGTCCAAGCTCGAGCATTCGTTTGACCATCTTGCGCGCATGGCCAGGGTGAACGCGATCGTCGCGCGTGGACGAGAGAAAAAGCACCGGTGGGTACCGGCGATCGCGCTCGAGATTGTGATACGGAGAGTACGCCTTCAGCCATTGCCAGTCGTTCGGATCGTCGGGGTTGCCGTATTCGTCGATCCATGATGCGCCGGCCAGAAGTTTGTGGAACCGACGCATGTCAAGCAGCGGCGCTCCGCAAACGACGGCGCCAATCGAGCCACGCGACCTTGGACTTGGCTTCGCCCAGGGTGAACCCGTCGGAAACGAAAGCCTTTTGTCCGATATCGAATTCTCGCACGACGATGGCATCGCTTCCGCCGCGCGACAAACGGATGAGGCAGCGCGTTTGCTCGGGTTCGAGCCAGACTTCGCCGCCCCATTGCCAACTGTTGCCTTCGGTTGCGGCCAACTTGTCGAGATCGAGGACGACTTCCCATGAAGGTTCACTCTTGGCGTATTCCTCGGGCGTGGTGCGTCGCCAGATCCCGCGTACGTGCGCGCGATCGCGCCAAAAATTATAATAATAGGGGTCATGCTTAGCCACGTAGGCAATGCGCTCATCCAAGTCGAGAATGGCGAGCAGCCGTGACTTCAGTGTTGAGAAGGCTTCACTATTTCCCAGGGCTTGATCGGTTTGCGCATTGCGTTCGCGCACCCACTCGAGCGCTCGTTCACCCGTGATATCCTCGAGCCAGTGGCGCGGATCTGTTTCTGGATCGATGGGAATGTATCCGTTCGATTGAGCCACAGCTTCTACATTTCGATGACTTCGACCAGTCCGTTGGTTAGCTCAAGCAATTGGCCCGGTGACTCAAGTTCGAGAAGGAGTGCACCTGTGTCGCTGATTCCGCGAGCAATTCCCTGGTGACCAAGGACGCGCACACGCTTGCCGATAATCGCGTCGTGCTCACGAAGCTCGACGAGGATCCCCGGTAGCCCGTGAGCTTGATACTGAGCCGTGCGTTTTTCCAAAGCCGCGAGGATGTCGACGAGCAAGGTTTCACGAGCCAGGCATGGTGATTCTAGGAGTGCCAATGACGTGGCCAGGTGGGCGATCTCTTCGGGGAGCACCAGCATGTGCACGTTGAGGCCAATGCCGACGACCAATGCAGACAGCTGGTCGCCGCGCAGTTGGCTTTCGACCAAGATCCCCGCCAGTTTCCGCCCAGCAACGTAGACATCGTTGGTCCACTTGATCCCGACTGCCTCCGCTAGGTGCGGTTGTACCGCATCGCGCACGGCCAATCCAACAGCCAGCGTGAAGCAACTGGCTCGGTCGAGCTGCATCCGCGGTCGTATCAGTACCGAGAACAAGAGGTTTTCTGCAGCTCGTGGCGAAGACCAAGTGTTGCCGTGACGGCCGCGACCCTTGGTTTGCAGATCCGCAATATGCAGCGTGCCGGAAGGGGCGCCTTGGCGCGCAGCCGCCATCAAGTCGTCGCTTGTCGAGCCTGTAACTGCCGAGTAGTGACAAGGCGACCCGAGCGACAGCCCCTTTGTGCGTACCAGTGAATCGAAGTGGTTTGGGTCGAATGGGCGTAACGTTTTCGTCGACATGGTGTGTCTAGGGGTGACCGAATGCTCGTGGCCGCAGGCCCCACGCTGTGCTGACAATGAACAGCTAACCGAGCCGTTCGATATCGAGAGCGATGTCGGCGGCCGTGACGGAATGCGTCAAAGCCCCGGAGCTGATGATATCGACGCCAAGGGCGCCGAGTTCCGAAATCCTGGGCAACGTAACCTTGCCAGATACTTCGACAAGCGCGTGGCCCTGGCAGCGCGCGATCGCGTCTTTCAGCATTTCTGGCGCAAAATTGTCGAGCATAATGATGTCGGCTTTGGCAGCAAGGGCCGTGTCGAGATCCGTCATCGATTCGACTTCGATCTCGATGCGGCAGGTGTGGGGAGCCCGAGCCCGAGCTCGCTCGATTGCCGTGGTGATACCGCCAGCGGCTTCAATGTGATTGTCCTTAATGAGCACCGCTGAGCCCAGCGCGTCACGGTGATTGTGCGCGCCGCCCGTGCGCACCGCGTAGCGCTCAAGCATGCGCAGGCCCGGTGTGGTCTTGCGTGTGTCAGTAATGCGTGTCTTGCTGCCGTGGGGTAACGCATCCACATAGGCGCGGGCTTGGGTCGCAATGCCGCTGAGACGCTGCACGAAGTTTAGCGCTGTGCGCTCGCCAATCAGGATCTTACGAGCCGACCCTTCGACACGCCAGAGCTCGGTGCCAGCGGGAACCCGTGTGCCGTCGGGCACGAGCGTGATGACGCGCAAACCACCATCGAGCAAATAGAAGACTCGCGTGAACACGTCGGCCCCGCACACCACCAGCTCCGAACGTGCGAGGGCACGCCCGACAGCGACAGTTTCGGGATCGACGGTGGCCTCGGTGGTTAGATCTCCGCCAGCGAGATCCTCTTCGAGGGCGCGTCGGATCAGGTCGTCAAGCAGGCTTGGGGCGACGAGCATGTTCTGAAGGTAGCGCTAGCGACGATGCTGGGCAATGGCCTAGATTTGTGCGGGAATCGCATAGGATGGCACTTTTCGGGAACATTGGCGGTTCGGCATTGTCCAGCGTTGACATGCCACGACTGCGGCTGCTCGTTTGGTGCGTCTGGGTCTGGTGGTTTCCCACGAGCGTCGCGGCTTGGACCCTAGCCGTCGAACCGTCCAACGACCGCGGGGCACTTGCATTGGCTGACCAGGAAGGCAGAGCCCTTTCGCTCACGACCGTCGTCGTCAGAAGCGTCGTCGATGGGCCCTGGGTCACAACCGAACTCGACTTGGGCTATCGAGGTGGCAGCGAACACGCCACTCTGAGCATTGCCCTACCGCTTGGCGCGCAGCCGCTTGCTCGCTCATTCACGCCGAAGTTCGAGCACGTGGAAGGTAATCGATGGGAGATGGACCTCGATAGCTATGCTGAGCACGTTACGATTGCCTACGTTCAAGAGAGCACGCAGCCCCGAAGTGTGCTTGTACCGTTGACCGAGCATGCTCAGGTAGAATATCTCTCGGTGCAGGTAACCAATCAGCAGGGGCAACCCTTGGTTGAATCGTTGCAAGTTTCCGGCGGCAACATCAATGGTGACGTGGTGCTTTGGTCTAGCGAGTCGGAGGCTGCGGTTCGCGCCAAGGATCTTGCCGCCATTCCCGTGCGCGTGCCAGGTGCGCGCGAGCCAAATCCACTTGCCGATACAGCCTATTTGGTCGATACGAGCGCCTCGGTGCACCGCGTCTTCGAGCGACAACTCGAAGTCACTCGGGAGCTCCTTGCGCGCAGTTCCGGACAGGTCGCCGTGATCGCATTCGACGCGGATGTTGAGACGATTTACCTTGGGTCCGCAACCGGCGTAGGTTCGAGCGTCTTCGAACGTTTGAGGAATCGAGGTGCACTTGGTGCGACCGACCTGGGCAATGGGCTGCGTGCAGTTTCTGGCCTGGTCCAAAAGTGGCCATTTCGACGCGTGGTGTTGGTCAGCGACGGGGCCGCCACCTTGGGCGAAAAGCGACCTTTTCGACTGACGGCACTGGTTGACGCCTGGAGCGGTCGCGGAATTCGACGCCTCGACGCTGTGGTGCTTCGCACGACGGATGACACCGCGTTCTTGCGCGAGCTCACGACGGCTGGTTTACCAGAGCGCGGCGTCGTCGTAGCCGCTCCTGAATCGTTCGAGCAGTTGCCGCGACTCGAACGTCGCACGGTATCCGATCAATCGGTCACCGTTGTTGGAGCAACGAGTCAGGCCCCACGAATCATCCGCGGTGCCGAGCCTGGTGATCTGGTGTGGATCCACGCACGAGTTCCGACAAATCGTCCGCTCGCCGTGCAAGTGGCCGGGATGCCTGAGCGCCCTTGGGCGCCGCGTGAGGTCTACTATCCGCTGCTAGCCCGCGTTTTTCCGTGGAAAGGCATCGGAGCGCCACCCCGGACTCTCCCCGGCACTTTTGGCGAATACCTGGAGATTCGAGCGGGCAAAGTCGAAGTGATGGCGAGCCACACCCGTCCCCCGATCGTGCGGTGTGGTTGCCTCACCTACGTGTCCGGGCGCCTGCCGCCTGAAGCGATCCAACGCACTTTGCGTTTGAACTACGGCCGATTTCGCGGTTGCTACGCTCAGGCGCTGCTGTCGAATCCGACGCTTGCTGGGCGCGTCGTCGTAAGATTCGTGATCGGACCAGTTGGGCATGTGACCTCGGTGCGCGACGAAGGTTCTACCCTTGCCAATCGCTCGACCACCCAATGCATCATGGAGGCGTTCTCGCGGATCGAATTTCCAATACCAGAAGGCGGGTCAATTACCGTGGTCTACCCGCTACTACTGACGCCCGACGGAAGCGTCGAGCCTGACACCACCCCTGAAACCGATGGCTCGAAGGCGACTACGCCCGTTGAGTTAGCCAACCCCGAGTACCCACTGCTCCCGCGTGATGTTGGCGAAGAAGCCTTTTATGGTGATTTTGCCGCTGAAATGACGGCATTGCGCGAACGGCGGTGGAGCGATGCCGAACGCGCGCTGCACGCGTTCGAACGCCAACCAAACCAAGACCTTATCTCGACGCTTGCACGAGGGCGATTCGCTGAGGCCCAGGGCGACTTGCCCCTCGCGCGTCGCACCTATGGCTCGATGCTTGACCTATACCCGCGCCGCTCCGAGGTTCGACGGTTCGTTGTCGCCCATTGGTTTCACTCTGGCGATCTGACGGCGCGGCTACTATCCGGATCCCCGCTTGCGGTCGCGGACTCGGGCTTGAACCAGCGCCAGCTTGCCTGGACCATGGTCAAGCGCGGTGACTACCGCCGCGCCCTGCCGCTATTGGTCAATGCGTTGCAGCGTAGCGCCAAGGAAAGCCACGACGACTTGTCCGCGCTGTTGCGCCAGGACGTGGGCATGGTGGCGCGCGCGGAATTAACCCGTGCGCCGTCAAACCAGACTGAGGTGTTCGCTCAACTTCGGCGCGTTGATGTCCAGTTGCCCACTGAGGCTTTGCTGCGCTTCGTCTTGCTGCCGGAACAGGGTGAAGGGCTCAGCCTGGGGCTCTACCCAGAACCATCGAAGGGCCGGGTTCGCGGGACCGATCGGTGGCTTGGGCGCCATCAGGTCTTTTCCGTCGCGAACCAACAGCGCCAAGCACCGTATCGAATCCATGTGAGGCATCTACCGGACCGGGCTAACAGCACAGACTCGGTCGCCTTCGGCTACGTCGAGATTGTCGAACAGGACAGCCGCGGGGTAATCCAGGTTGACCTTCGCCCCTTCGTTTTTCAGACCTCGCGCAGTGAGGTCGATTTGGGGCCGTACGGAGGCGGGTAGAACGCCGTGATTTCAACCGGCCTCACGCAGTTCGCGCATGGCCGCGGACAACGGGAGCGCTTCGACTTCCCACCCCGCAAGACTCTCGCTCGATTGCCTTCTTTGCCAGGACAATTAGGCCTCCAGGCACCCGCGCTTGTTTGCCAGGTGTTTAGTACTCGCCCTACCGAAACACCCCGAAACTCCGACCGAGATACGCTGAGTACAGGTTGCAGAGCGTGTGAAATACGATCCCCGCCCCAACGCCCTTGGTGCGTGTGCGTAACCATCCAAACAACAGAGACGGGAAGAACACGGCGAGGCGGCTTGGGTTGGGCTCGGTCAAGAGGTGTCCGAGTGCGAAGATAGTGCTTGCCACGACGACGCCAGGTGACAGATGACCACCGAATAGGCGCCAGCGAGATTTCCACTGCGCGTCGAGACTCGTTTGCAGGTAGCCGCGGTAAAACGCCTCTTCCGGCAATGCGACCATGAGCAATTGTCCGGGCGCATCATCGAGCACGGGGCGCCACGTCGCGGCATGAAATCCTGCAGCGGGTTTCCACCAGCCGATGAAGCCAATCAGGAAAGGAGGGAACACGATGGCTGCAATCGCCAGCGCGCCCAGTGTCGCTGTCACAGTGTCACGCAGCACGCGTCGCCAATCGATCGCCATTGGCTCAAATAGCCCACCAAAGGACAGGCCAAAATAGCGAATGCGATCAGTATCGGCATTCTGGGCCACGAGCGCATAGCTAACCCACATGAAGGCAACTCCAACTGCGCTACCTGCCCAATCCGCGGGGATGAGGAGTGAGAGCACTGTCACCCCGAGCGTGACCAGACTTGCGATAACGAGCACGCGCGTGGGCGATGCTGCAGCTACCGCGGAACGTATCTGGGTTGACGCCTGTGATGTCAAGAAGTCCATTACTTCGGTAGCACGAGCCGCGGACCACGACGTGGTCGCACCGCTCAAGACCAGAAACAGACTGCCGTGAACGGCAATGGCTCGCCGAAATCAAGGGCTGACCGAGAGCGAACAAAAATGCAGCAAGCCGGCAGAATTCCAACCACGGTACGGCCCACCGGCCACGCAAGGGTGTTGCGACACAACTTTTGCGTCGTGTGACCCGCGGTTCATCTCCCCCTGGGCGTCGGCTTTGAGTAACGTGCGAAGCCACTCCGCTCCCCGACCGTGCCGAATGGCAACGCGTCGACAGGGAGCTGCCTCGGGAGGATTCATGCTCGAACCGAATCTCAGAAGCCCTGCGCAACGACCCGATCTCGCTCCGGGCATTTTTTATGCTGCGAAATGGCCACCGGATGATGACGACCCACCAGCAGGTGCTCCTGCAGGTGGCGCCGGTATGCCTGGTGGAAGTAACCCTGGTGGTGGCGGTTTCGTTCCGCCCAATCCCTACGGTGGCGGAGAAGGTGACTTCAAACGCGGTCGCTTCAATCCCGCGGTGGTCGTCATCGGTGTCCTGATGGTTGCGGCGCTGGTGGTGTTCCTGATCATCGGCTTCAAGAAAGACGCCGAGCGAGTCGCGGTGCCCGACGCGATGAAGACGATCAAGGAGCTTTACGTCAAGCCCAAGCAGGAGCAAATCCCCGAATGGCGCAAGTGGGCTGCAAGTGTCGACGTCAGCGCTGAGCTGAAGCGCGAAGCGCTCAAGCAACTCGCATGGATGAAGGATCCAGAGGGTGTGACCCTGGCCGCCGCCGCATTGCGCGATCTGAATGAGGGTGTTCAGGGCGACGCGGCTACGTCCCTGGCCGCTTACGGTTTGCCGATGGGCGAAGGTGCAAAACCTGCCCTAGCCGCGGCGTTGAAGACCGTTGGCGCTGGGGCAAAACCGCAGGTCGCCTGGGCCCTAGTCGAACTTGGCGACAACACGGCGCTTGACCAGATCATGGTTCTTTACCGTGCGGGACATCTTTCTCAGGTGCAACGCCTCGGCGGCGGTAGTGCCTTCGATGCCGACAAACTCGCAGCCTTGATTGGCAACGAGAAGCTGGCCACGATGGCCGGTGACGAATCTGGTGCGGTGCGCCAATTGGTCGCCTCAGTGCTGTCGCGCGTGGCCGAACCCCGCTACACCGAAGTGCTGATCAAGTTGCTCGGCGACAGCGACCAAGAGATCGCCCGCCAAGCCGCTCCAGGTCTGGGTAAGATTGGCGACGAGCGTTCGCGCACGCCGCTGATCGACGCCTTGCGCAAATCGGACAAAGAGAGCCGGGCCAAGTTTCTCGATGCTCTGCGTGACGGCATCGGTGCCCAAGGTCTAGTCTTGGCACTCGACAGTATCACCAAGGAAAGCGAGAAGAGCGCCTGGTACCAAACCCGACAGATCTTCGAGCTGCTCGACAAACTCAACGATCCGCGCGTGGGCACATGGCTCATGCCGTTCCTCGAGAAGAAACCGCACATCCATTGGCAGACCCGTGCAGCCACTACCATGGCTCGCGTTGGTGACTACCGCGCTGTGCCGACCCTGGCCAAACGCTTGCGCATGGACCCTTTGAAGATCTACAGCGACCAGTATGACTGGGAAATGGAGCTCAAGCGGGACGACCAGGAGCGCGTGATTGCGTCGCGCATGATCGCCGATCTGGCGCAACTCAATCCCGACAAGCGCGATGAGATGCGTCAGCAGTCCGAAGATGCACTGATCTTCTGGATCCACGAGCTACCGTCGCCGCACGCCAACGGCATGCGCGCTTTGGCCGCTCTCGGGTCAACCAAGGACGTCGAAGCCTTGCGCAAGTGGGCAAATCCCAGCGTCCCACTGCCCTTGGAAGGCCAGCAACCGCCGATGCCCGAGGAATGGGTCATCTCGCAGAGCGCCTTGCGCTATGAAGGTTGGCTCAAGGATGAACGCGCCTGGACCGTCTTCGAGCGGATGCTGGACAAGCGCCCGAAGGAGATCGACGCCACGATGGAAAGTTTGATGCAAGGAGGCTTGGCCATCCTTGGCATGACATTGCGCGCCGTTGGCAAGGGCGCGGCTGAAGGTATGAGCGAGTGGGGCGATCCCAAGGGCTTCAAGCCGCTGCTCAAGTACATTGAGGACACGAAGAACAACGAGCAGAGCCGCATGGATGCGTGTGCGGCGTTGGCCTGGGTCGGTACCGACGCAGACCTACTGACCGTAGCCAAGAAGATCCAAGATTACGACGGGCAGCAGAAGTCGGATCAGTTCCGGCGTGCGTGTTTGCTCGAGACGCTCATTACCCGACCAGTTCCGGGTACTGCTCAAGCGTTGCTCGGCCTGATGAAGGTGGACAGCGCGATCGAGACGCGTCACCAGGTGGCACGCGCGATTGGCAAGGCCGGTATCACCGATGACGTGGCTGCCAAGTTGTTCGAAATCATGAAGGACGACGTGCTCGTCAACGACGCGGGCTTGGCACTGATCCTCGGCGGAACGCCAGAAATCGCGGCACGCGCTGTGGCTATGTACGGCAAGATCTACGGCGACAAGGAGGCGAAGCCTCGGCTCGATGAGCTCCAGGAGCTCTGGTACCGAACCTTCGGCTACTGGTCAAAGGACGATCTCGAGAAAGGTCGCATCTTCAATTGGGTCGATAACGCTGTGGCGATCTCGCACGTCGAGATCAACCAGACCCCCCAAGAGTGGGCAACGGGCCTGTTGATGAAGCAGTTCGACAATCTCGACTTCGACAATGGCCCGCACTCGTTTACCCGAGTGGTGCTGCGTAACCGGCTTTGGCAGATGGCGCGTACTGACGAGGCCAAGCGCGAGGCGGCGATTCGGACGCTGTTGTTCATGAAGGAGCAAGGCGTTCTGATTGCACTGCGTGACGAAGAGGGCGTTGTCGGTAAGCTTGGCCGCGACGCCTACCACACCTTGCTCAATCCCAAAGTGCTCGAGGGCATGAAGGCCATCGACGACGACAAGGCTAAGAAGTAGTGCAGCTGCGCACCCGCCGCATTCGGGTGCGCTCGTTCAACGCCGCGGTGGCTCTTGCTGCCGCGGCGTTGTCATGTGGGGGGAGCGCGAGCACAGGGCAAGCTTTGCGCAGCACGACGACCTTATTGGTAGGCGATGAAGCGAGCAGAGATGCCATTTCCCTCGGACGAGCCTGCGTTTCGACCGGGCTCGAAAGCTGCTTTAACGCGACTGATGACGACTGTAATGGTCTCGTCGACGAGGGATGCGGATTGCCAACCGGGTCGCTTCAGGTTGTCATCGCTTGGGACGCGGCCGATGCTGACGTGGATCTCGAGGTAACCGATCCGAACGGGGAACGAGCCACGGTTGGAAAGTCCACGGTTCTCGGTCTAACCAAGGACAACAATTGTCCTGGTGAAGGTGACGATTGTGGCGGGCAGAACATTGAGGTCGTAAGCGTTGGTGGTGAGTTGCTCTCTCCGGGGCGCTACCGAATAGCGCTAAGACTCGTCCGCAATTCGCAAACCGTCGAGTGCGTTCATGTGCGCATTGGTGGGCATATTGGCCAAGACGCGCTGCGCGGGCAGGTTGAGCTCACGCGCGAAAGATCAATTATCTCGATGGAATTGCAGCGATCTGAGCTCACAGCGCGATCAGGACTCGATTGAAATGGGCATGGAACGGCTGAAATTAGCTAAAATCATCGCAATTTCGTTCGGCGGGCTGGGGATCGCTGCTACCTTTGGATAGTTGGCTGAAATTCTTGGCAAGTTGAGCACTACGGCTTCATGCGAGATCCCTCGCGGAGCCGACGTCAGCCTGCGCGTTCAAGTGCCCTCCGCTTGGCTGGTGGCGGGAAGCATGATTGAGGTCGAACTACCCCGCAATCTGACTTGCGCGCGTTGTTCAGGCGGTGGCTGCAGTGTGTGCGACAATTCTGGTGCCATTACCTTGCGCGGCCGGTCCGAGTTGCCAGAGGTGGTGCAGGTTGCATTGCCCATGCAACCCACGACTGATCACGTACCAGTGGTTGCACATGCAGATGCGATGAGCGACGCCGCTCCTGAAAGTCAACCCAAGAGCACACGACCAATTGTGATTCGCATCCCCGAATGCGGTGGACTACCGAACTCAAACAATGGCGAAATCATCCGCGGTTGGTTGCTACTCGAAGTAGCTGTCGCTGAGATGCCGAGCCACAACTTGCGTTGGCTCGACAACGACGAAGATCCCCTGAGTTCGGCCAAATTGCTGCGTGCCGAAGTGCGGATCGGCCGCAAAGATTCGGCACCAGCTACCGACGCGTCGCTGGTCGTCACCACTGCCCGAAGTCTTCGTCCGTCACGACGCTCCCTCGACAGCGATGCACCGCCTTCGTCGCGAGTGGCACGAGTGGGCAGCACTGTTCCGCCAGTCGAGCGACGGAGCAACGGGCAACCGATGCTAAGGGCCAACGAGATCCCTGCCCAGTCGGTGGTTCGCGCACGTGCCTCGGCAAATTGGGTGTATAGCGCGATCTTGGTAATTGCGGTCTTAGTGGTGCTCGCGCTGGTTCTGCTTTAGGTCCGAATTGCCTTGCGCGATGCTGCCGGGCTTTTCGCACAGCGTCTGGCTCGACGCAATCGTCTCGCATCCGCAAGGGTTCAATTGGGGAAATTGCGAGTGACGCTCGTGTGTTCGGTCGAACCACTGAGCAACCGCGTTCGCGCCGGCTCGTGTTTGCTGACGCCCCCCCGCGGTGCGGTTATGCTCGTCAACTTCGATTGGTGGTGCTCTTTCCTCGATCCAGTCGACCTGACTCGAGAGATCGCAAGTAGGTGGCAACTCCGCCAACTTAGGGCGAAAGTGGAAGGAAGATTTTGTGGATCCCAGTCGCACAATGGTGGCCTGACCAGGATCGGCGCAGAAGCTTCAGGGGTCCTTCGTGGCCACACTGCGGGATGGGCCCGCGGTCTAGATGGTTGGGACGCAGCGACTGCCGCACTACTGGCAGACGTATCAGGAGATCTAACCAAAATGAGCTCGAAAACGACACTTATGACCTTCGGTTTGGTTTTTGGCATGGCGGCTACGGCTTGGGCACAGGATGCCGCCCCCGATGGCGACGCGGCATCAGCAGCTGAACCCGCACCAGCTGCCGAACCAGGCCCCGCGCCGGCTGCCGCGGTGTCGACATCTGCTGCCGCGCCCGGCAAGATCTTTGTGGGGCTGCGATTAGGCTACGGATTGCCGATGGGTGATGCCGCCAAAGATAGTAAACTGTCGGATACGTTCAAGGGGATGATTCCAATTTGGCTCGACCTCGGATACATGGTGACCCAGAACGTCATGGTTGGTCTTTACGGGCAGTACGCGTTTGCCTCGGTAGCTGACAAGGTTTGCACTTCGGGCGCTGATTGTTCCGGGTCGAGTATGCGTTTTGGTGTGCAGGGGCAGTATCACATTTTGCCGGCAGAGAAGATCAACCCTTGGGTGGGTCTGGGAATCGGCTATGAAATGAGCTCCATTAAGGCCTCAGGTGGCGGTGGTGAAGCCACGATTGGGATGAAGGGCATGGAGTACGTCAATATTCAGGGCGGCGCTGACTTCAAGTTGAATCCCGCAGTCGGTATCGGACCATTCCTCAGTTTCTCGTTGGGCAAGTACGGCAGCTCCAAGATAACGGCGACGGGTATGCCGGACCAATCTCAGGACATCCCCTCGGATCAAACTGCCATGCACGAGTGGCTCACCTTGGGCGTACGCGGCGCGTTCAATCTCTAGGCTAAGACCAGCGCAGAATCAAAAACTCTGAAATGAAGTGGGGCCTCGCCAAAATGGTAGAGGCCCCGCGTTGTTACTCGTCCCCAACCCACTTCAAGCCGACCGGCAGCTGCTCGCCAAATTGCTCGGTGCGTTCCTGCTCTTCGACTTCGACAAGTTCGCGCAGTGGTCGCCATAGGTTCACATCTGTGCCCAGTCGTTCGAGGCGCCGACACAAGTCCGCTCGAACGCGGTCATCAACGTCGCGGGCGCGATCGCCAGTGAGTCGCCCCATCTGGACGGCGGCGAGCGGTGCGCTCGGCAATTGTTCCCACTTTTCGCGCAACAGGTGATCGAGCCAGCCTTCGACGTGTCGCGCGGGAACGACGTGGTGCAGGCTCGCGTAAACCGGCACGCGCGCTCCGACTCGGCCGAGTGCCGTCCAGAGCAAGGGATCGCGCTTGGTCCAGGTGCGTTCGAGGATGGCCTCACCGAGCCCCGTGCGCTTGTCACCGGGTAATCGCTCAAGTAAGGCCGCACATTCGAGCATCTCGGGTTCTGCGAGGGGGCGAAATGCGGGCTTCTTCTTGCCGCGAGTAATAGACGGCGAAAGATGCGGCAAAAGCGTTTCAAAGAGCGCCAATTGCTCCTGCTCCTGCAGGCCTGGTGCCAGGCGACGCCAGGCGACGAAGAACTGCTGCCAACTGCGGATCTCGTCGGCAAACGTTAAGCCTTCAGCGAATAGGTGCGCTATGTTGCTGAGTCGCGTGCGATCAAGTGGGTGCCCGAACCCTGGGCGCAGCAGGTAACCACTGAGCATCCAATACAGTCGCTCGTGCTCGAGGCTGCGCCGCCGCGACTTGTGCTTGGGCCCAACCAGATCGAATAGCTGTCGCGAGAGCTCAAGCGTCCAATGTTCGCGCGGACCCAGCAATTTCTCGAGCAAACGGAAGAGGTCCTTGACTTCGCGCGGTGTCACTTCTGCCTTGCCCTTGCCGAACACCCGCAGCAGGGCTTCGGCGGCGTCGGTGAACCCTGGGCGCTGGCGATCGGCCGCGGGCGCCGTCGAGGGGCGTTTCTGTCCGACCTCGGTTTCCTGCCCGCGTAATTCAAAGGCGAGCGCAAAGCGTTCCGGACGAACAAGGTTGGTCGAGACACAAGCCAGTTCGAGGGTGCCGGTCGGGGCAAGTTCTCCCTCGAGCAACACCTTGACCAATCGGGGCTGCGTGTCCTCAAAATGCGCCATCATTGGCGCCACAAGCTCGAAATCATCATCGATCGTAACCATCTCGCCGGGGCTATGCATGGGTCCCGAGTCAATTGAATACAACTCGAACCGCACTGGAGTCCCGACGGTCAAACCCAAAGCAGCGACCGTGGCGTGGGCTTCTCCTTCGCGACTGCCACGCGGCACGACGCAAACCGCATGTCGCGAGTTGTCGGCGCCGGTTGCCGCTGCATCGCGCTCGATGCCGACATAGTAGCCATGTGCCGAGCCGCCACCAATGCGCAAACCGCGTCCGAGCAGCGCCAGGCCATAGACCACAGCCCCACGCGCTACAGCCAGATCAGGGTGGGGTTGGGGCAGCGTGATTACGGCGGGGTTCGAGAGCGGCAGAACCGCAGCGGATAGCGCCTGGACCAGACGCGGCGCGAGGAAAACGCCGCCGTTCAAGAGCAATGCGTCGATGCGCGCTTCGGGCCCGAGGTGCCTAAACAAGAACGCCGCCACGTGGCGGGTGATCGCGGGCTCGGTTTCGTAGGGTAACCCAAAGCCAACCAGACCAAGCCGACTGCGCGCTGCCAAAGGACCGAGTGGTGCATCTGGGAAGAACCCCTGCACGATGAGCTGTTCTGCTTCGAGGGCACCGATGCGCGCGCTCTTGGTGGCGCCCACCAACAGCGAGCCTTGAGCGCCGAGCGCGACAGGAAAATCGGCGGGTGCATCGATGGCAAGCAGGCGTTCCTTGGCGAGGCGCGCCAGCTGGACCAACTCCGCGAATCGTTGCGGCGGCAGGCGCGTACCTGGTTCTGTGAACCGTTGCTCGAGTTGGTGTGCGAGCGCGAGATCCATGTTGTCGCCGCCGAGCAGCAGATGCCGGCCTACGGCGAGCCGATCGATGCCGATGCTGCCCGATGGGTTGCGCTTCAACGCGAGCAGCGTAAGATCGGTCGTTCCGCCACCCACGTCGACGACCAGGACGAGCGATTGGGCGCGCCCATTGGGCAAGAGTCTTTCGATGTCACTTGGCTCGACACGATTCAAGTAGTCGTAAAAGGCGGCTTGGGGCTCCTCGAGCAGGCGTACGCCAAGGCCCTTGCGCTGAGCCGCTTCGAGTGTCAACTGCCGCGCCGTTGGATCGAAGGAGGCTGGCACCGTTAGCACAATCGATTGCTCGTGGAGAGGCTCGCGCGGAAACGCGGAATCCCAAGCGTCTCGAACGGTTCCGAGGATCTGGGCACTGGCATCGACCGGAGAGATCCGACGCGCCTCGCCGTCTGTGCCCCAAGGTAGAATCTGCGCGTTGCGATCGACGGCCGAGTACGAAAGCCAACTCTTGGCGCTAAATACGGCCCGGCCCGGTACTTCGCGGCCGCGGCGTTGGGCAAAATCGCCAACAATCCATGGCGGATCGGTGTCGACTTCGCCCGCATGCGGGGTGTACAAAACGCTTGGGAGACTTCGGCTTTTGCCGCGACGACCCGCGGCCACCAGTCGTGGGATCTCGAACACTGACGGGTGCTCGTCGAGTTCCGGATCGACGTGCGCGACCACGGTGTGCGTGGTTCCCAAGTCGATGCCTACGAGTCGTCGACTCATACTGACCCGTTAGGCTCCCGAATGTTCGCGCACCGAGAGTTCGACCTTCCAACGTTCATTGGGTTTCTGCGGCTCGTGCGGGATGGCTTCAATGAGTAAGGTGCCGACGGCGGTAACACTGGCCGAAATGGCGACGGGCACCGTGTCGCCAGCTGTGCGACCCTCGGCAGGCAACACGACTTCGATCGGTGCGAGCTCTTCGAGTTCGTTTGACGAGAACTGTTCGAGCAGGTGCCCGGTGCTGTCGTCGCGACGCACGGTCGAGCCAAAGAAACGAAAACGCACCGGTTCACCGACGACAGCCAACAACTCTTGCTCGATGGGCGTCGCTTGGCTGCCTTCGTCGAGGCCAAACGGAGCGACGCATAGTGCATAAATCGGGGGCTCGACGCCGGGCACGGCTGGCATCGGGCTTTCGACGCCAATGTAGTAAGAGCGAGCAGTGCCACCCCGAATCCTAAGGCCGTCACCATGCCGGACCTCACCGAAATAGGCGGCGCCACGGGCGACCGCGAGATCGAGATCCTCACCGGGCAAAACGCGTGCTTCAGGTGCACCAACCTCACGCAACCAACCGTTGAGCGTGCCAAGGATGCGATCGCGGAACACCTCGCTCTTCAGGACACCCCCGTTAAACAAGATCTTGGTCGGACACAGCAGACTGCGACTTTCGCCCTTCACCGCTTGCACCTGCTTGGCTAGAAAGGCAGCGAGGTGCTTGGTGACCGCCGGATCCGAGGCGTAGGGAAGGCCCAGTTGTTGCAACGCGACGCGCGGGCGCAGCGCGGGTCGCACCGACGCGGGGACAATCGGGAAATAGCCGTCGACCAAGAGCTGTTCGACGTCGCTGCGCAAGAGTTCGGCGCGCCGCGTGGAGCCAAGCAATTGTGAACCGCGACTGGCGACCGCAACTGGGATCGATGAGAACGCGTTGCTCGATAGCAGCGATTCCTTGGCGTGGCGCGCCGCGTGCACCAGCGATTGCAGCTGCCAGCGATCGAGCGGCGCCCCGTTGGCTTCGAGTTGGAGTTTGAGGTGGTGTGCTAACGCCAGATCCATGTTGTCGCCGCCGAGCAGGATGTGATCGCCGACAGCAATGCGTTTCAGTCCGAAAGTTCCAGCCTGCTCAGTGACCTCGATTGCCGAAAAATCGGTCGTGCCGCCGCCCACGTCGACGACCAATACGACGTCACCCGGGGTCAGGTGTTTGCGAAAGTCATGACCCAGGCGTTCAATCCACGCGTAGAGCGCGGCCTGAGGCTCTTCGAGCAGCGTGATTTGCTCGATGCCGGCGGCCAGCGCTGCCTCCACCGTCAAGTCGCGGGCTGCCGCGTCGAAGGACGCTGGCACGGTGAGCACCACGTCCAAATCGGCCAGCGTTTGGCTGCCACCGGTTTCGTTGTGGGCGAAGGATTCGGCAACGTGATCAAGGATGCGAAACGTGGCCTCGACTGGCGATATTCGCTCGATGTCTTCGGCTGCGGCAATCGGCAACAGGTCGCGCCGTCGATCGATGCCTTGATGCGACAACCAACTCTTGGCACTCGAAACCACGCGCCCCGGCGCTTCTGCAGCCCGGGTGCGCGCGAGTTCCCCGACGGCGTGGCGCCGTTCTGGATCCCAAGGCAAACCGAGCGTTCCCTCGGCGGCATTGGCGAAATAGACGAAACTCGGCAAGAGCGGCCGGCTTTGCGCAGTCATCGCGCTGACGAGCTGCGGCAGTGCGACGACTGCGCTCGAGATCCGTCCCGCAACATCGGTGCGTGCGACAGCCAGGGCCGTGTGTGTCGTGCCTAGATCGATACCGACTGAGAGGCGTTCACTCACAATTCCACCTCTGCCGGTGCTACGACGGTAAGATTTGCGTTGGCTAACGGCTCTTCGAGGCGGAGCTCGGTAACACGCCAACCGCGATGCCGAAGGGTGCCGTGATAGGGTGGCTCCCCCTGGACGTTGCCTACCAATCGATAGAGCTTCGGATCGAAGTGGGCATCGAGAGTGACGGACGTGCCTTCAGGTTCGCTTCGGATCGATTCGAGGGTGACGGCTTGCTCAATGGCGCGGCAGCAACCCTGGTGCACGACGCGCGCCGCGGCGCCCACGTCGGCATCGGAGAAACCGACGATATCCTGCCGTAGGAAATCGACTAAACGGCCTTCGCGTTGCAAGAGGTTGAGCAGTTGCAACCCTGGCCCGAGATCGCGCGGTAGGTGTTCTGGAGCAGCGACCGCGGCTGCTCGAGGCAGCGACTCCGGTTGGGCCTTGGGCAACGCTGACTGTGAAGCGGCATCCAAGTGAGCTACTTTCGCAGCATACTTTCCGTCGCCCAAGAGACGAAAGAAAGCCCCGATGGCCAGGGACAGGCGGGCAAAGAAGCTCAGGGTCGATTCGGTCACGGCGCCGCGAGTCTACTCAGAGTATGCTCGGCTCGCCATGACGCGACAGATCGGTGAGATACTGCAGGTTTTTGAGGCCATAGCACCGCTTGGGCTCGCGGAAGACTGGGATAACGTGGGGTTGCTCCTGGCACCCCGTGATAATGCCCAAATTTCTGGGGTTTTGCTCACGATCGACCTGACTGAGGCCGTGCTCCGAGAAGCCCGCACCGAAGCGACCGACTTGGTTATTGCCTACCACCCGCCGATCTTCAAGGGGCCCAAACGCCTGACACGGCGTACGGCGGCAGAGCGGATCCTGATCGATGCGCTCACAGCGGGCCTGTTCGTCTACTCGCCGCACACCGCGCTCGACGCGGCCCCGGGGGGGCTCAATGAGTGGTTGGGCGGTTTGCTCGGGTCGGGCCGAGGGCGACCGATCATTGCTCACGCACGGCTCGAAGGAGTTGGTGCAGGGCGCGTCGTAGAGCTCGATACCCCAGTGACGCTCGTGGACGCGATTGCACGAATCAAGACGGGACTCGGGCTGTCGCACTTGCGGGTCGCCGCGACGCACCAACATCAAGCAGGCGAGCCGATTCGCTCATTCGCCGTGTGCGCGGGCGCTGGTGGCAGCGTTTTCGAGCACCTTCGGCACGCCGATCTGTTGCTCACCGGTGAAATGCGACACCACGATATTCTGGCACGCGTTTCTAACAGCATGAGCGTCATAGTTACCGACCACACCAATACCGAGCGCGGCTACCTGCCGCTGCTAAAGACCCACGTCGAGCAACGACTGCCGGGGTTAACGGTGCACGTAGCTACGGCCGATCGCGATCCGTTGGAACCTCGATAGCCGGGGTGTTTGGACGCGAAAGTATCATGGCGGAATCGGGCAGTCTGAGCTAGCCCTTGGCGCTATGGCTGCATCGACGCCACCGCGATCCCCGCTCCACGGGCTTACTGGCGTCATTTTAGGCGCGAGTTTGCTCGGCTTTGCGGCAGTCTTCGTCAAATGGGGCTTGCTCGGTGGAGCTACGCCGCTGACCGTGGGTCTCTACCGCATGCTGTTCGCGTTGCCGGCGATCTATTGGTTGGTGCGGCGCGACGGACGGCTTCGCTTCGAGCGTGGTATGGCCTGGGGCACGTTCGCTGGCGTGGCATTTGCGGCCGACCTCATCTGCTGGCACCAATCGATGCAGTTTACGAGCGCTGCCAACGCAACGTTCATCGTGTGTGGCCTTTCGCCAGTCTGGGTGGCGCTTTTTTCGGTGTTCGTGTATGGCGCGCGCTACCGATGGGTGGGCTGGTTTGGCCAAGCTCTGGGCGTTGCTGGGGCAATGCTGTTGGCGTTTGCCAAGGGAGCTCGAGTCGGCACGGGTCGAGGCGAACTCTTCGCCGTGATGGCAAGCTTCTGCTACGCCGGCTTTAGTCTCACCATGGCTCGCGGGCGGCGCACGATCACAGCGCGGCAGGCACTGTTCTGGATGAGCATCGGCAGCTTACTGAGTTTCACGCTGCTTGAGTGCTTCGAACATCAGCCGCTCACGGGCTACACTAACCTCGCCTGGCTGGGGCTTTTCGGGTTGGCGCTCGTCGTGCAGTTGCTCGCCTGGCTGCTCATCAACCATGGCCTCGGTCAAGTCGATGTGGCCCTGGGCGCCCTCGGACTCGGATTCCAGCAGGTAGCGACACCATTTCTGGCGGCTTGGTTTCTCGGTGAACCGTTGCGGAGCCTCGGCATGCTTGGCGGCAGCATTATCGTTCTTGGGATCTACCTGGTAGCAAGTGGCGAACGGCGGCAAGCGAGCGAGTCTTTGTCATCGAAGTGACGGGGGTGCCCGTGACACTCAGGTCACCGCTCGTTTCGCTTGCGCGCTGGCGAATCGACCGCATCCGTTGTTGAATTGTCGTGGGCTTTGCGCTCGTCTACCCGGATGCGTGGTTTCGGCTGCATTGCCTCCGCGCCCTGGCTGATGCGATTAGCGGCAGCTTTCAACAGCGCGGCTGCGCCTTCGGTGAACGCCGCCTCGAGCTCCTTGGCGCTCGCATCGATGCGACGTTTGGCTTGCAGGCGCAGTTCCCTTTCACGCTTGCGTTCACGTTGGCGGCCGAGACGCCGCTCGAGCCGTTCGCGATTGGGCACAGCAACCGCGAACAAATGGGAGAAGAGCCCGATCCCCCAGCCAAGGATCGGGAACATTGCCCAAGGGAATCGGGTGGTGAGGTAGTTCAACAGCACGAGTAGACCATTGACGCACAGGTAGGGAATGAGGTGCGCAAAAAATCCGCGCCAGGCTTGGTGGCGCAGCTGGGCTAGTTCGTCGCGATCCAGTCGCTCGCTCGTGACTTCGGTAATTGCGCGTTCGATGGCCGCCGTCGACACACCAACCTCTTGGGCAATGGCCACGAGTTGCTCGTGCGTCAGGTCATCAGCAGAGCGCTCGCGCTCGACGGCGCGCCCCAGAATGGCATCGACTTCTTCCCGACTGTAGCGGCGCTCGGCCATGTTCGATTGGGGAAGCATTCTCCGCCTGGGAAAAATTGCAAGCATGGACGCTAATGCCGCGACTCGGCGACCCGCTTTGCTAGCACTCGGGGCCTTCGGAACGCGACCAGGACTTCACTGATTGCTTGACGGCCGCCATAGGTTCCCGTAATCAAATGGGGCTGCCTGCATCGGTCGCTCACATGAGTGAGGTGTAGGTACACCGTCGGAGGGGGAGGCGCGTGGCAACGATCGTCGAAAGAGGGATCTCAAGTTTCGTGCTCTGGCAGTCGGGGGTGAGCGGTTCGAGCTCGCCCGCCCTCGTAATTGGCACATTTCTGGCTGGCAATCCACCGGTCATCGCCAATCGACGGGTACTCGCGTTGCTGCCCAATTTGCTCGAGCGCGATCTCTGGGAGTTGTCGATTGAAGCCGCCGGGCTCGAAGATGGAGTCTACCACTACT
>Ga0302323_100000011_pt1 | contig 112975 bp, 99 predicted proteins | sample Fen_T0_3_FD_201950 | JGI IMG/M metagenome (GOLD analysis project Ga0302323, IMG submission 201950) | Peat permafrost microbial communities from Stordalen Mire near Abisko, Sweden - Fen_T0_3 | ecosystem: Environmental > Terrestrial > Soil > Wetlands > Permafrost | place: Sweden: Abisko...
ACCCCCCCCACCCCCCTATATATATTTTCGATACCTTGCAGGTAATTATTTCGACAACATGTCAATCACTCCATCAATCCAGCCTCTTATGGAAACTGTGAGTGGCCAGCATCGTCAACACAAACGCGAAAACCGCTAGTGGCACAAGCTCTGCCGAGAGCATGGATGCGGGTGTTCCTTTGAGAAAGATCTTCTTGAGCACCGAGACGTAATAGCGCGCCGGCAGCACGCGCGTAATCCATTGCAGCGCAATCGGCATCTGCTCGATCGAAAACAAAAATCCCGACAGTAAAAATGCTGGAAGAAAAGTTACAAGTAACGCGATCTGGCTTGCCGCGAACTGAGTCTTTGCAAGCACTGAGATAAAGAAACCAAGCGAAAGCACAACCACCATAAACATCGCCGATGCAGCCATCAACGTAACCCACGAACCGCGAAACGGAACTTGAAACCAATAAATCGCGATCAGTGCGCTGAGGACTGTGTCGAACATTCCCAGCACAAAATAGGGCGCCAGCTTGCCGAGCATGATCTCCATTGCGGTCACAGGCGTCGAGATGAGCTGCTCCATCGTGCCTCGCTCCCACTCGCGCGCAATGGTAAGCGAGGTGAGAAACGCGCCGATGACCGACATGACCAGCGCGAGAATGCCAGGAATGATGAAGGCGCTGCTTTCAAGATCCTCGTTGTACCAGGTACGTGTGTCAACACTCATGGCAACCGGCTGGATCGCGAGGCCGCGCCGTCGAAGCCATTCGACTTGCACTTGTCCCGAATAATTCTGGACCACTGCTTGAGAGTAACCGATGAGCACGTTGGCGGTGTTGTCGTCCGATGCATCGACCAGCGCCTGCACCACAACAGGCCGGCCGTCGCGAAGCCGCTGGGAGAAATCCCACGGAATGACAAGGCCCATCTTGGCGTGACCATCGTCCAGCGCGCGAGATAACTCGGGATAACTCCTAACTACGCTGACTAGGTGAAAATACTTGCTCGCTTGGAAGTGCTTAAGCAGGTTCTGACTCTGCTGACTGCCATCCTGATCGTAGACATAGACGGGCAGCCCCTTTAGGTCGAGATTAACTCCATAGCCGAAGAGCAGTACAAGAATGACAGGCATCAGAACAACAATGACAAGGCTACGCCTGTCGTGCAAGATCTGCACAACCTCTTTTCTCGCAACGGCCAACAAACGCTTCGAGCTCATCACTTGCGCTCCTCGGCCGTTTCGCGGCCCGTCGTGAGTGAGACGAAAACATCTTCAAGGCTTGGGCGGATTTTTTCAATGCGGCTCACGGCAATGCTGTGTGAGGCGAGGTAAGTCCTTAATTGTGGTATTGAAAGGTCAGCGTCCTCAACCACCAGATGCAGAGCGTTGCCAAAGACAGCTGCATCGATTACTCCAGGCGCTGATTGTAATGCTTCAACCGCGGTGCCGAGCGGTTCGCACTCGACGAGAAGCAGTTCACCGTTCATCGAATCCCGCTTAAGCTCCGAGGGCGTGCCGAGCGCGACGAGTTTGCCGCGAAAGATGAGCGCAAGCCGGTTGCAATACTCTGCCTCTTCCATGTAATGGGTCGTTACAAAGACAGTAACTCCAGCCTCAGCCATCTGATGAATCAGATCCCAGAACTGCCGCCGTGTGATGGGGTCGACGCCCGAGGTCGGCTCATCGAGAAAGATGACGGGCGGCTTATGCAAAACCGCGCAACCCAGAGCCAAACGTTGCTTCCAGCCTCCCGGCAGCGTTCCGGTAATCAGATTCTCCTGGCCTTTTAGATTTGCCATTGTCAACGCCCATTCGATGCGACTTTGCAGATCTTTCGACGACACGCAGTAGAGTCCGGCGAAGAGGCGCAGGTTTTCAATGACCGTCAGGTCGTTATAGAGCGAGAACTTTTGCGACATATAGCCGATGTTTTGGCGGACTGCTTCGGGATTCCGGCTCACATCGTACCCGGCCACTATTGCGCGGCCAGAGGTTGGCTTGAGCAGGCCGCATAACATGCGAATGGTTGTCGACTTACCGGCTCCGTTGGGACCAAGAAAGCCGAATACTTCTCCCTTGCGTACTTCAAGATCAATCTGGTCAACAGCGACGAAGGTGCCGAAGCGCTTGACGAGCTTCTCGACGGTGACCGAGTTAGCCGCGGTGGAGTTAGCAGTGTCAGGCATGGGAATGACCTCTTGCCTCGACCGCATCGATAAAAAGATCTTCAATGGAAGGCGCGATCTCAATGATCGCATCGAAAGGGATTCCGGCGTTTTTGAGCTTTGCCTCGAACTCAGGAATACGGCGGGCCGCATCGTCAACCACTAGATGTAATTCGTCGCCGGTCAACCGGAGGCTTGATATTCCATTGGAGTTTTCGAGTTCGCTGCGCAAAAGACGCGGATCGGGCGCGGTGATTGACAGAACATGCTTGCCAAAGGCAGATTTGAGATTTGCGGGCGAGTCGCTGAAGAGCAGCTTGCCTTGATGCAACAGGGCGACACGGTGACAGCGCTCTGCTTCGTCTAGATAGGCAGTCGAGGTAAGTATCGCAACGCCTTCAGCGAGTAACTCATAGAGGATGCGCCAGAAGTCGCGTCGTGAAACTGGATCGACGCCGGTGGTTGGTTCATCGAGCAAAACCACCTTGGGCCGATGAATCAGCGCGCAGACAAGGCCGAGTTTCTGTTTCATTCCGCCGGAGAGCTTGCCCGCCAGACGCTTTCGGAATTCGCTCATGCCAGCGGCAGTTAATAACTGCATTGCACGCGGCTCCCGTTCGGACTTGCGCACTCCGAAGAGGTCCGCATAGAAGCGGATGTTTTCATCGACAGTCAGGTCTTCGTAAAGCCCGAAACGCTGCGGCATGTAACTGAGCGCGTGCTTCGCGGCTTCAGGATCGCGCACAACATCGAAGCCCGCTACTGAGGCCTTGCCCGCATCAGGCGGCATGATGCCAGCCAACATGCGCAAGGTGGTCGTCTTCCCTGCCCCGTCTGGACCGACCAGACCGAAGATCTCTCCAGCGCGCACGTCGAAGCTCAGGTTATCGACGGCACAGACGCCGGGAAAGCTTTTCTTCAGTCCTTCGGCCACGATCGCGGGTTGGAGCGGATTTGTCATTGCTTGGCGACTGCGAGTTCGATATGGGCATCGGCAGGCATGCCCGGCTTGAGTTCGTGATTTGGGTTGTCGATGTCGATCTTAATGCGGTAGACAAGTGTGACCCGCTCCTTGGTTGTCTGCACACTTTTTGGCGTGAACTCGGCAGTCGATGAGATGAAAGAGATGCGCCCATGATATTGCTTGGCGGGATATGTATCGGTTGTGATGGTTGCTTGCTGGCCCCAAGCGATGCGGCCGAGGTCGGTCTCGGCGATGTAAGCGCGCAGCCAGATGTGATCGAGGTCAGCCAGAGTTACAACGGGAGCGCCGGGCGATACGACTTCACCTAACTCCGCTTGCCGAACAGTAACTATGCCGGCCGAGGGTGCGCGCAGGACGGTGTAACTCAGGTTGACCTGAGAGAGGCCGAGATTGGCGCCGGCCTGGTTGAGATTGGCTTGCGCGATGGCGATGTCTTCTTTGCGGCTGCCTTCGACGGCCTCGTTATGACGCTGCTGCGCGGCACTGAAGATGGCCTCCGCGCGCTTGAGCGCAGTCGCCGCACGGTCGCGATCCTGCGCCGAGATTTCATCTTTGGCGAAGAGTTGCTGGGCTCGGTCGTTATCGAGTTTCTTCTGCTCCAGATCGGCCTGCGCGTCGAGCACGCTCTGCTGCGCAGCCTTCACTTCCTGTTGGCGGGTTCCAGCCATTGTGAGTGCGAGATTCGATTCGCGCACGCGAATGCTGGCTTCATCGATGCGTACTCGCTGCTTCAAGTCGGCGTCATCGAGTCGCGCCAGCAGAGCGCCCTCGGCCACCTGCTGACCCTCCTCGACGGGAAGATCGACGACGCGTCCGGCCACCTTAAAGCCGACCAGGGCTTCGTGCGCTTCAATGTTGCCGGAGAGCGCGAGCTGGTTGACTGGTGCCGTTTTCTTCACGAGGCGCGGATAGAAGTAGAGGCCTGTGGCAACTGCCGCGGCCAGCAGAATCACGACGGGAATGATTCGTTTCATTGCTTCAAACCTCTATGGTTTCCCTGAGAGTTCGAGGATGTTCTTCTCCGTGTCGCCCATAGCTCTGGCGAGAGCGTACTTTGCGTTCACGTGAGAGGTGACGGCAAGAGTGAGATTCTCCTCTGCGCGCGCTAACTCATCCTGCGCGGTAATAACCTCGACGTTGTTGGCCGTTCCCTGCTGAAAGCGGTCCTGCGCCAGTTGCAGCTCGCGCCGCGCTAGCTCCTGACCTTCATTTGCCACGGCGACTTGCTCGGCGGCTGAGTCCAGATTCAAGAGAGCCTCGCGAAGGTCCTGCTCGATGCCGCGGCGGAGATCGTCAATTTGATCGTCGATGTGCTTGACGCGGCTGGCGAGCTCCTGCGCTTCTCCGTTGCGATCGCGGTCAAAGAGGGTGAAGTCGATTTGACCCTGGATCAGGCCGGTAGTCTTGACTCCGCCTAGACTGCGGCCAATCTCGCCGATGTTTCCGTTGAGGCTGAGCTTGGGATAGGAGCGCACACGATTGGCGCGCTGCTGCTCGAGCAGTCCTTCACGCTGGCTGGCAAGAGAGAGATAGTCGGCGCGAGCGAGCAGGGCTGCTGGCGCTAGTGTGTCGATTTCAGGCTGGCGCAAGGGATGAAAGTCGAGAGGCTCGGCGAGTTCGAGCCGCGTGCCGGGACTCATCCCGAGGTTGCGCGCCAGTTCAATCAAGGACTGCCTGGTTTGGTTCTGGGCAACCAGTAACGCCTGGCGGTCGTTGGCAAGCTGGACCTGAGCGCGGAGTACGTCGACGCCGGTTGCAGTGCCGGCATCGTGCCTATCTCTGGCCAGTTTCAACAAAGCAGTCGAATCTGTCACTCGCGACTGAGCCGAAGCGGCGCGGGCCGCGGCGGACTGCGCGTTCAGATAAAGAGCCGCGATGGCGCGTACGATCAGGTCACGAGCATCGCGTTCATCCATCTTCACGGCAGCGAGAGAATGTTCGCTAGCCTTCAACCCGCGATAGCTTTGAAGATCGATAAGATTCTGCTGCGCGTAGATGCGGAAATCGTAGTTAGAGAACGGACCCACTACAGACGGAAAACCGGGAGCCGAGATTCCAAATGCCTGCAGGTTGCGGTTCTGCATGTTGGCGTAGGCCTGGGCGTTGACGCGAGGAAGCAATGCAGCCGACAAGCGGCGCAAACGCGCGCCTTCAGCTTCTTCGACACGCGTGCCGGCAACCAACACGCTTAGATTGGCCTGAAGCCCTTTCTGAATGGCATCTTGCAGCGTGAGCCGAAGCGGCAGAGACTGCTGCGCCGACGCTGGCGAGCCTGAGACCAGCGTCGAGGCCAGCGAGAGGGTGACGAGGATAAGCAGATTGGATTTCATCATTTCTGCTCTTTTCCGGTGACCGCGATCGATCTCCAGAAGTGTTGAAAGCTGTCTTCCATCCAAACATTGAGAGCAGGCTTCTCGTGCAATGACCAGAAGAGCACTGTGCCCATGAAGGTTTGCAGGACCTGAATCGCGACCTTTTCCTTCTTCAGGTGCGGATCGATCTCTCCGCGCTTTTGCCCGGCGGCGACGATCCCGGCGATCATCTTGCGGCCTGCTTGCATGTTGCTCGCAATCAGATTGCGCACGCCCTGGCTGGCTAAAAAGGAGGAGATCAGCGCGCGGGCCAGGTCGGGGCTTCTGCCGGGCTCTTCGGCGGCGCGCAAGAAGAGGCGATGCAGGACGGATTGGATTGGCAACTTGCTGTCTGCCGCGAGCGCTAGGGCCTCGGCGACTTTGCCAAGCTGGATCTCGGCCATCACACCGAGCACATGATCCTTACTCTCGAAGTAGTTGAAAAAGGTTCCCTTGCCGACGTCGGCGGCTTCGGTGATGTCTTCGACAGTGACGCCCGAGAAGCCGCGCTCGGCAAAGAGCTGCAATGCCGATCGGAAGAGCTTGAGCCGCGTTTCGGCGGCACGGCGCTGGCGGCGGCCCAGGTTTGGCGGATGGACAAGATCGCCGCCGGCCGGGGACGAAAGGGGCGCCGTGGTGCGATTTATATGACTTTTGATCATTTTTGAATCTTGACCGTTTTTGACTACTGGTCATTTATATCGCCGAGGTTTATTTTTGTCAAGCAGAATCCCCGGCGCGGGATGCCTGGAGCATCCAATTCCCCCCTCTTCCGCACGCCACGATGAAACTCACTGAGCCACATCCGATGAAATGCACTACACTGAGTCACGAAGAACCATCTGCTTTCAAGAAGAGAGACTGATGCACTCTGAATCCAGATACCGGCAATCGGATGAGGCAGCGGCGGGCGGGATACTGGTCCTCGACCCTGAGACCGGCATGATCCTGGATATGAATCCCGTGCTGCTCAAGATGCTGAACTACTCCTCGGCTGATTTGCTGGGCAAGACAATGTGGGAGATCGCACTTCCCAAGCATGAGGATGCGTGCAGGCGAGCCTTTCAAGAGCTTCTCGAAAAGGGCTATGTGCGCTGCGACGATCTTCCCCTCATTGCCAAGGGCGGGCTTCTCGTCAGCATGGAGGTTACGGGCAGGGTTTATGAGAGGAAGGGGGGCAAGCTGGTCCAGTGCAATGTTCGCAAGATTGCAGTGGAAGAAGCTATCGCGCCGAAGCTGCAGATTCAACCAGCCCAAGAGGTGGAGGCGGTGGGGCAGATCGCCGGAGGACTGGCTCACGACCTCAATAACCTCTTAGGGGTCATCCTGGGGAATTGCGAAATCCTGGAGCGACAGACGGCACTGCCCGAAGAGATCCGCAAGATGGTCCTGGAGATCCACAACGCTGGAGCATCGGCCAAGAGCCTCTCGCAAAGGCTGCTCGCTTTCAGCCGGGGGCAGGCAGTTCAGCGAGTGGCCGTGGATCTAGATGAGACCGTGAGACGCACGGAGGGAGTGCTGCGGCGACTAGCCGGTGACGCCATTGAACTGATCACAGTGCCGGGTGGCGGCCTGGGGAGCATCAACGCCGACCCGAGTCAGCTTGAACAAGTACTGATGAACCTGACCACCAATGCACGCGACGCGATGCCCGAGGGCGGCAAGATCCTGATTGAAACCTCGAACGTGGAGATCGATCAGTCCTATACCAAGGAGCACTCTTCCATGCGCCCTGGCCGCTACGTGCTGCTGAGTGTGAGCGACACGGGGGCGGGAATGAACCAGGAGACCCAGTCCCGCATCTTCGAGCCTTTCTTCACGACAAAGCCTTTTGGACAAGGAACAGGTCTTGGCCTCGCCACAGTCTCCAGCATTGTGGAACGCAGCGGAGGCACCATCTCAGTGCGCAGCCAGCCTGGGAGCGGCACGACCTTTCAGATTTTCTTCCCTTGCACGGGCCGTGCTCCTCGCGCGATCGAGCCGGCCAAGGCGGCGCCAGTACGCGGAGGCGGAGAGACGATTCTGCTGGTGGATGACGCGGGAACGCTCCGCAAGCTCATCCGCCGGCTTTTGGAAGATGGCGGATATACAGTGCTCGATTCAGGCGACCCGGCTGTGGCTCTCTGCATCGCTCAAGAGCATCCGGGCCCTATCCCACTGCTGATTACGGATGTAGTTTTGCCTGGAATGAGCGGCTCGGAAGTTGCGGCAGGAGTGATCAAGAACAGACCTGAGACCCGGGTGCTTTACGTTTCGGGCTTCAACGACGAATCGATTGTTCCACTGCTCGTGCCTGGGCACAGCTATGCGTTCCTCAAGAAGCCTTTCACTCAAGATGAGTTGCTGAAGAAGGTTCGCCAACTGCTGGATTCGTCGATCAAAATACCGGCACGGCCCTTGCATTAGGCAGGGGGTAGCGAACTGGCTTTGTCGCCTGTCCTACTGGCACTTTGGTCTTAAACGCGGCGCCCATCGTTGTATAGGATCATTTCGTCTGCAACGATCCCGTATGGCATGCCAACTCATTCTATCTGCGCCAGATGCACCGACAATCCCTCTCATATCGCAGCATATGGGAAATCTCTCGTACCGTTGAAATTGATAAACGGTTTTGCCGATGGAGGGGAAGCGGGTGTGCTGGCCACACAGCCAGCCACGCCGATTTACGGTCTCGCGTGAATCGCGTGAACAGTGCATTGCGGACGGGATGGAATAGCGAATGTTTCAAATCGGTGGAATCCTGATCGTCTTCGGCTGTGTCGTGGCTGGCTACCTGATGGAAAAGGGCCAGATCATGGTCTTGCTGCAGCCGGCCGAACTGCTGATCATCGGCGGCGCGGCGGTGGGGACGGTGCTGACGGCCAACCCGATGCACATTCTGAAGAAGATTGCCGCTGGACTTATGAATGTCATCAAGGGATCGCCCTTCACAAAGCAGCGCTATCTTGACACGCTCAAGATGATGTTCGACCTGCTGGCCAAATCGCGGAAAGAAGGTGCTATTGCGATTGAAGGCGATATTGAGGAACCGATTAACAGCCCGCTCTTCTCCAGATATCCGGTCTTCCTGAAGGATCATCATGCCCGCGACTTTGTTTGCGACACGATGCGCATGGCGATCACCGGCGGAGTAAGCGCATTCGACGTCGACCAGATGATGGAACTGGATATGGATGTCCATCACATGACATCAAACCAACCGAACCAGGCTCTAACCACCATGGCTGATGCATTGCCAGGGCTGGGAATTGTAGCCGCAGTGCTTGGAATCGTTGTAACGATGGGTGCGCTCGGCGGACCGCCCGAGGAGATCGGGAAAAAGGTCGCCTCGGCTCTGGTTGGAACCTTCCTGGGAATTCTGCTGTGCTATGGCCTGGTAGGGCCGCTGGCATCCAACATGTCGAAGACCGTGGAGGAGGAACAAAGTTACTACCATGTGCTTCGAGTCATGATGCTGGCTTTTATTAAGGGCACCTCTCCGATTTTGGCGGTTGAGATGGGCCGCAGGGCAATTCCCGCGCACTCGCGCCCTGACTTCTTTGAGGTTGAAAAGGCGTGCAGGGAGAAAGCTGGGGAACCCGTAGCGGAGTCTGTAGCCGCTTAGGGTAACAGAATCATGGTAGCCGACGAACAGGTCATTATCGTCAAGAAGAAGGTCAGCCACGGCGGCCACCATGGTGGTGCCTGGAAGGTGGCCTATGCCGATTTTGTGACCGCGCTGATGTCGTTGTTCATTGTCATGTGGCTGATGAACAGCAGCAAGCCTGTTCAGGAGGCTGTCGGCGGATACTTTCGCGATCCGAACGGCACAGGGCAGAAAAAGGGGACGACGTTGGGCGGGGCTGGCGATGCTGCCGCTGTAAAAGAGCAGGATATGAATAAATTGAAGGAAGATCTGATGAAGGCCATGGGCAAGATGGCGAACTTCGACAAGATCAAGAAGCTGATCGAGATTACGGTCACCCCGGAAGGGCTGCAGATCGAGTTGATGGAGGATCCACACGGAACATTCTTTGAGTTGGGTAGCGCGGAGCCAACCCCGACCCTAGGGACCTTGCTGAAGGTTCTGGCACCAGAGGTAGGCAAGCTGCCCAATGCGCTGAACATCGAGGGACACACCGATTCCAAGCCCTACTCCGGCGCAACGTCCTACGGGAACTGGGAGTTGTCAACAGATCGGGCAAACACAGCCAGGCGCCTGATGGAGAGTAGCGGAGTGCGTTCAAATCAAGTGATGCAGGTGCGCGGCTTCGCCGACCGGAAACTTCGCAAGCCCAAAGAGCCGGATGATGCTTCAAACCGCAGAATCACATTGATCATCCAGGCCATGCCGCCATCCAATCAGATCCCAACCGTCGTCAGCACGGGCAAACTGCCGCCCATCAATTGATCCGAACTGCGATCAATCCAGGGCCGAGATGAGGCTAGGGGAATTCGACGAGCATGGAAGCAGCGGCGTGGTTGGCGACCACAGACATGTACTCTGCGGTTGCTGTGCGCTCACGGGGCGTCTCGAAGTCAAAGACAAGCCCAACATGCCACTGATCAATATAGGCAACATGCGCTTCAAGCCGCAGCACGCCCATGGGGTGGTGGAGGGTCAGCAGGCCAGAATCGCCCACAACCACCGAACCCTCCAGTTTGACGCGAATTCCTGTGTTGCTGACATCGCGGCAGAGGCCGCTGAGCGTCTCTTCTCCCATCGCAAAATCAACGTCGAAGCCTGTGGTGATGCGACACGGCCTGTATTCGAATTTGCGGACGCTGCTCAGGTCAATCATTCCTACGACCTCTCTGTTCTGAAGGCAGAATCGTCGTGCCGACTCTATGGCTCGTCGTGATTATCGGCAGATCCGCCCCAAAGTTTCAGTATTATTTCTAACAATTCTCGCAGATCGACGGCACCTGTGCCGCTCGATGCTCCCGGAACCTGTCACTGTCACAATTCACGGATCGAAAGAATTTGATTGCCAATGGGAAGCACTTCGCGAGGGTATCGACGGGAAGCTTTGACCAGCCCCCCATACCAGGAAAACGACTATCGATATATCTTATTTATCATCAACAACTTGCAGAAAAGATAAACCAATTCTTTGAATAAATTAAAATTGGATGATAATATTCCAATTAAAAGCTATGTGTCCTGAATCACTTTTTTCTCAGACACCGGAAAGCGGTGTGCGGTCAGACGGCGTCATTGAAACATCGAATGCCGAAGAACTGCTCACAGATCAGCCTCAGACGACCGGTCGGAAGATTCTCGTGGTCGACGATGATGTTCCCTTGAGCAAATTCCTCTGTCGCGAGCTCAAGCGCCGGCATTTTTCTGTTGAGATACGCCATGATGGCGAGGCCGCCCGGGACGACATCGAAAAATCCTCCTACGATCTGATCATTCTCGATCTGAATCTACCCAAAATGGATGGGATGGCAGTACTCAAACAGGTCCGCCAGAGCCAGCCGCGGCTGCCGATTCTGGTATTGACGGCGAGAAATCATACCCGTGATCTGGTTGCGGCACTCGAACAAGGGGCCGACGATTGCCTGATCAAGCCCTTCTCATTTCTGGAGCTTCTGGCCCGAATCAGGGGCCTACTGCGGCGCAATGCCACGGCTCCGGTCAGTTCATCGAAGGTGGGCAATCTGACGATCAACCGGGAGGAACACTGGGTTCTTCGCGGAGAGCGGCGGATCGATCTGACGGCGCGCGAGTTCTCCCTGCTTGAGTATCTGATGAACAACAAAGGCAAAGCGGTATCGCGCGCGACGATCATGCGCGAGGTTTGGAACACGACTTTTGATTCAACGACCAACATTGTGGATGTCTACATGAAATATCTGCGTGACAAGATTGACCTTGAGGGAGAGGCCAAATTGATCCGCACTGTCCGGGGCGTAGGGTACGTCTTGAGTACCGATTAACGAAGGGGCGTTTTTGGGGGATCGAATGCCTAAGTCCGCATCAGAAGCGCTTTGCTTCAACCTGTCGCAGTGCATCCACGCCGCGGCGCAGCCACTGGCGGTGCTCCGGGCCAGCCTTGGCAACAATCGTGTGGAACAGATGAGTTGCGAGGAACTTCGGGAGCTGGCGGCCAGTTCAGCCGTGGAGGTCGAGCGGCTCTGTTCTCTCTTCGGCTGCCTGCAACAGCTTGTGAGCACGGAAAGCAGCGCGCCGCAGATGTGTGAAACGCAGGTGTTGCCGCTGCTCGCGCATGTGACCGAAGGAGTGGACCTGCTCTTCAAGGAAGATCGGATCGTCCTCAGTTCGGCTCTCTCCCAGGATTGTCAGCCGGTTTTGATCGACAAGGCGAGGACACTTCAGGCGTTGTCGACTGTGCTTCTGATCGCCCACGCAGTCTCTCGTCCGCAGGATACAGTCGAGTTGATCGCCTCGTCGTGCCCTTCCAATGTGGTTCGAATCGTGGTGCGGAACCTGACCTCCAACGTGGAATCGATCAATGCGGAGACGAGCCTCAGCATGGCCTTTGCCGAGGCGAATATCCGCAGCCAGCAGGCCGATTTCTCCTGGAGCCTAAAGCCATTCAGCGTACAAATCGAGTTGCAAGGAGCGCCACTCGTGCATTACTGCTAGTATCTGGTCCACTCGACGAATTCGAGTTTGATCGATGCCAGGACAGCAGTGGAAAGTTGAACCTATGAGTACGTCTCCTTTTCCGAAGTTCCGCGCGGACGAAAGCACGGTGATCAGCGTCTTGCTTGTGAGCCCGAACAGCAGGCTTCGCGTGGCTTTGCAGGAGAAGCTCCGGCAGCCCCGCTGGAGCCTGACCGAAGCATCGAGCGGCGCCGAGGCGCTTGAGTGCCTCAACGAGAATGTGAGCGAGATTCTCCTGCTCGATCCTCTGCTTCCCGATCTTGAATCTGGCGAGTTCAGCGCCATGGTCCGCGAGCAATTCCCGAATATCCAGATTCTTTCGGTGAACTCGCATACCGGACAACTTGTTCTGGGTACTTCTTCTCCTACATTGCTCTCAACCCAACTGACGGAGCTTCTCTATAGCGGGGACAAGGCGCCGTCCAGCACCATCTCCCCGGAGCAGTTGCACCGGATGCGGACCCACGGAGCGGGCAGGCTTGGCATTCGCGGCATGATTGGGGACTCGGATGCGATGCAGCAGGTCTATCAGCTCACCCATATGGTTGCCCGGCGGGATACGACGGTGCTGGTGACTGGGGAGAGCGGCACCGGAAAGGACCTGGTTGCCCAGGCGATCCATCTGATCAGCCTGCGCCAAAAGCAGCCCCTGGTGGTGATCAATTGCGCGGCTATTCCGGAGTCGCTGCTCGAGGCTGAGCTCTTCGGCTATGTGAAAGGCTCTTTTACCGGCGCCGTGCAGTCGCGCATCGGGCGCATCCACGCGGCGCATGGGGGAACACTCTTCCTGGATGAGATTGGCGATATGCCCCTCTCGCTGCAAAGCAAAATCCTTCGATTCCTCGAGCAGGGCGAGGTGCAGAGGATCGGCGGCAACGACAACCTGAAGGTGGATGTCCGGGTGGTCGCGGCCACAAACGCCGACCTGATGAGCCGGGTCAAGCAAGGCTTGTTCCGCGAGGACCTATACTATCGGCTGGCGATCTTTCCCATCAAGCTTCCCCCCCTGCGGGAGCGCGGCAGAGATGTCATCCAGCTTGCGGAGGCTTTTCTGGAGAAGTTCTCGCCGGGAGTCACCTTGAGCACCGATGCAAATCAGGCTCTCGAACAGCACGACTGGCCGGGAAACGTCAGAGAACTGAAAAACGTGATTGAACGGTCGAGCATCGTTGTCGGCAACGAGCGGGAGATCGGGGCCCGGCACATTCTCTTCTAATGCCGGCGCCGGGCAAAGATTGCCCAACAGGCCTGAGGGAGCGTGGCTGCTATTGAAACCGGCTCTGGGACGCGGCCTGTGTCCCTTGGTCTTGCAGAGCTTACATATAGATACTGTTTTCGCCTTCCGATCTCCTCTGTGAATCCTCAAATCAAGTTGGCCCTCGCCGTGCATAGTGAATAGGCAGATGCTGCCTACTTCTCATCTTGCGCAAATAAAACACCCGCTCATCGATGAATCGAGCGGCGGTCTGAGCGGTGGGCAAACCAGCCCTGCTCAGGCCGAGGGCAGCGTCTGCGAATCCTCTGCATCGAGAGCAGAGCTTGAGATGCAGGCCAGAAGCGCAGTTCTACTGGCCGGTGAGTTCACTGAGTTCATTACGGCGGCCTCGAAGCTGGAAAGCTCCTACCGGGCATTGCAGGAGGAAGTCTCGCAACTCGGGCTGGAATTGTCGGAACGGAATGCGGCACTGAACGCCAGTCTGGCGGAAAACGAGCGGATTCGGCTGGCTTTGCAGCAGATTGTGGACTCGATGCCCTGCGGGGTATTGGTCTTGGACAGCGAGCGGCAGATGTCGATGATCAATCCGGAGTGCCGGCGCCTGCTGGGACTCGATGAAGCCGATTTCGACATTGATAACAAAACAACTTTGCGGCGGATCTCGGCCTTGAGCGGTGTCAATCTTGAGGCGTCGTATGAAGACGGCTCCAGCAGCGACTCGGGACAGGAGTTCTGCGTGCGCGGGGGCGAGGGAAAACGCTGGGTAGAGGTTCGTAATCGCCGGCTCTTCCGCGCATCAGACAAACCAGGAATTCTGGACAAGACGATCTTGATTTTGCGCGACGTTACGGCACAGAAGCGCGCCGAGCAGGAACGCGAGACCGGACGCAAGGCGATGGCGCTGGCAGAGATCACGACGACACTGGCTCATGAAATTAGAAACCCATTAGCCAGCCTGGAGCTGTTTGCCGAACTGATCGAGAACGATGATGAGCGCCGCGGCGAATGGATTTCTCATCTTCGCGCCGGCATCCGGTCACTATCGGGAACGGTCAACAATGTTTTGAGCTTTCATGGCTCTGGCTCGCTGGCGCTCACGCCGGTAGCGCTCTCCGCAGTGATTGGCAATGCGATCCAGTTTATTCAGCCGCTGGCGGATCAGGCGGCGGTGTCGCTGGAGTGGTGCGGCGGGCACGACGAGATTCATGTGATGGGCAATGCGAGCGCGCTTCAGCAGGTTGTCCTCAATTTGGTTTCAAATGCCATTCGCCATACACCGGCGGGCGGCACGGTTAGGGCATCGCTTCGGGTTGCGAAGAGCGGCGCGAAGGGCAAGAACTACGGAGACGACGAGCAGTTGATCGCCGAGTTCTCCGACACGGGTTGCGGTATCCGGGCTGACCAGATCAACCGCATCTTCGAGCCCGGCTTCAGTGGTGGTGGCGATAGCTCCGGACTGGGCCTGGCAGTTTGCGAGCGAATCATGAAGCAGCACAGCGGGCGGATCTCCGCCGAGAACTGTGCGCAATCAGGCGCTCGATTCACGCTTTACTTTCCTGTACATCAGATGGAATTGGCCTTGGCATGAACAGCACGATTGAAACGAACTGTGAATCTTCGGTATTAGTAGTCGACGACGAACCGGGAATGCGGACCGCACTGCGGGCCAACTTCCTGCGCCACGGCTGGCGGGTTGAGACGGCCAGCGGCGTTCGCGACGCGGCGCGGGCCTTCGAGCTTACGAGCTTCGATCTCGTGGTCAGCGACATTCGCATGCGCGATGGCGACGGCTTCGAGGTGATGTGCTCGGTGCAGAAGAACTCGCCGACAACGGCGGTGATTCTGCTGACTGCATTCGGCAGCGTTCCCGAGGCAGTAGAGTCGATGAAAAGCGGAGCCTTCGATTATCTGACCAAGCCGGTTTCGTTTGAACAACTGCAGGCCGCCGCAACGCGCGTGATGCAGCGGATCAACGAGAAGGTTGTCGCAGCCAAGATCCCCAACAAGATTGTGAGCGAGGAGATCGCGAGTCCAGGAATCATCGGACGCTCTCCCTCGTTGTTACAGGCATTGCAGCGCGCCCGCGCCGCGGCAAGCACGGATGCCGATGTGCTGATCGAGGCCGAGAGCGGTACGGGCAAAGAGTTGATGGCCCGGTTCATCCACCAGACCAGCGACCGCAGCCGCAAGCCATTTGTTGCGGTCAACTGCGCCGCAGTGCCGGAGCATCTGCTGGAGAGCGAGCTTTTTGGGCATGGCAAAGGGGCCTTCACCGGTGCAAACGCGGCAAAGGTTGGGAAGTTTGAATTAGCAGACGGCGGCACGCTGCTGCTGGACGAGATCGGCGAGATGCCTTTGAACCTCCAGCCAAAGCTGCTGCGGATTCTTCAGGAGCGCGAGTTCGAGCGGCTCGGCGAGACGCGTTCGATCCACGTCGACATCCGGGTGATTGCAACCACCAACGCATCGCTTGCTTCGATGGTGGAGCAGGGACGCTTCCGTTCTGATTTGTACTATCGGCTCAATGTGATTCCTCTTTCAATTCCCGGCCTTCGCGACCGACTGGAAGACATTCCCGCCCTGGCGGCGCACTTTACCGAGAAATTCGCCATTGAAACAGGCTGCGCGGCGCCGAAGCTGGAAGCGAGTTTCATCGAGAAGCTTGAGGAGTACAACTGGCCGGGCAATGTGAGAGAGTTGGCAAATTTCATGCGCCGCGTGCTCTCTCTGAATCAAGGCATGAGCATCGACGCCGAGTGCTTCCAAAGGGAATTTCATCCGATGGGAGGCGCGCAAGCCGCATCGCGCGCGCTGCCGGCGCCCGGCACACCGATCTCGGTCATTGAAAAAATGCATCTGGAAAACACACTTGCCCTGGCGAACGGCAACCGCACGCATGCAGCCGAGATGCTGGGGATCAGCCTGCGCACGATGCGCAACAAAATCAGGGAGTACGGACTCCCCCCAAGGAGATACGCCTGATGCCAAGCACACCCTTGATCTCAACACTGGAGACCTACCTGAAGCTCACGGCAAGCCGTGAACAGGCGATCTCCTCGAACATGGCGAACGTCGACACGCCTGGATACCACACACGGGATATTAATTTTCAAGGCGAGTTGAGCCGGGCTATGAACGGGATCCTGACCCAAACGGATGGAACAGGATCTGCACAACTGAGCCCCGTCGTGCAAGAGGTTCCCGGCCTCATGGAGCGCCCGGACGGCAACAACGTGAATCTTGACCGTGAAGGGCTTCTCATGTCGCAAACGCAACTGCAATATCAAATCGGCGTTCAGTTGGTGAAGCACCAGTTTCACCAGATACTGAGCGCCATCAACGGCGGAGGCCAAGGATGAATCTTTTCGACTCGTTAACGATTAGCGGATCGGCTCTTGCTGCAGAACGCCAACGCTCAGAGATCGTCGCAGCGAACATGGCGAATGCCGAGACTACGCACACAGATGCCGGCGGCCCGTACAGGCGCAAGGAAGTTGTCTTTCAATCGTCCGGTTCATCCGGCTTCCGTCTGGCGCTTGCCGGCACGAACAGATTGGCTGGTCCGACGCCGGGCACCGTGCAGATCTCCAACGTCATCGAAGACACGACGCCTCCGGTGATGCGCTACGAGCCGAACCATCCGGATGCAAACAAGGATGGCTATGTTGCGTATCCGGCCATTAATCCGGTGATGGAGATGGTGGACCTGATGAGTTCCGTGCGTTCCTATCAGCTCAATGCCTCGGCAGTGGCAGCGGCCAAGCAGATGATCCAGCAATCGATTGACATTCTCAAGAGTTAGCAGGAGACGAGAAGATGAGCAGCCCCATAACAAATCTCGGTTCCATCGGCTCGATCGGCAACCTTCCCGAGTTGATGCCCCGCAAGTCAGAAAGTGCGGAGGGCGGCTTCAGTGGCGTACTCAGCAATGTGCTTCAGCAGGTGAACCAGCTCAACACAGGCGCGGAACAGCAGATTGGCAACATGCTGAAGGGCGGGAATGCCGACGTGAGCTCGGTGATGATCGCGGTTGAGAAGGCGGATGTGGCCTTTCAACTGATGATGCAGGTTCGCAACAAGATTGTGACTGCGTACCAGGACATCGAGAAGATGCAGTTCTAGAGGATACCGCTTGTAGTGTGTGCGGACAACAGCGTCGCATCGGGCAAGCGATTTTGACATGCGGTTCTAAGTAGACAGCGAGATCAGGGACGTATGGCGGCCAAGAATCAACTAGCAACCACGAAACAGGCACCGGGCTTCGAGCAGGCCATGGAGCGCGCCAAGCTGTTCTGGACAGGCCTTCGTCCGCAACAGCAGGCGTATTTTGGCCTGGGCTTGGCCATTACATTGGGGGCGGTCATCTTTTTCGCAAAGATGATCGCAACGCCTGACATGAAGCCGCTGATGAATGGACTGGAGCCCGCCGACGCTCAGGCTATCTCAACCGAGTTGGCGGCCAAGAAGATCAAGTGTGTGATCGGACCGGATGGCACATCGATCCAGGTTCCAGCAGATCAACTGGACGCGGCCCGTTTGGAAGTCGCATCTCACGAGTCGCCGCATAGCGGCCGCATAGGCTTCGAGATCTTCGACAAGGTTTCGTGGGGACAAACGGAGTTTGACGAAAAGGTGAACTACCAACGCGCTCTTGAAGGCGAGTTGGAGCGGACGATCCAGACGATTGGCAACATCAAGAGCGCGCGGGTCCACCTGGTGATGGCAAACGACTCAGTCTTTCTGGACAAATCACGCGGCGCGAAGGCTTCAGTGACGCTTCGACTTCGCCGCGGTAGCCTCTCGCGCGAGGATTACTCAGCCATCTCACGGCTTGTAGCCGGAGCGGTGGATGAATTGAAGCCGACGGACGTGGTGATTATCGACGCGGACTCCAATCAGGCACTCGGTCAAGGTGGTGGCACAGGTCCAGGCGGAGAGGGGCTCGAACAAGAGTTGACGCGGCGGCTGATCTCGACGCTCACTCCGGTTGTCGGAGCCGACCGCATTCGCGCGAACGTGAATGTTGAGTATGAGACAGGCAGCAGCGAAGAGAGCGTGGACAAGTACGATCCAGCGGTTAGCGCAGTGCTTACGATGCAGCACTCAGAAGAAGCTGCGGGGCCTGGCGCAAACGCCGCTGGCGTTCCGGGAACAGCAAGCAACGTGCCGAACGCCAAGCCCCCGATGCCAGCGCCGAGAGACCCTGGACAATCTTCGAAGACAGACAGCAACACCTATGGCGTGAATCGCACAACGCGTCATGTGATTGAACCAGCTGGCGGGATTCGCCGCCTGACCGCCGCCGTGGTGCTCGACGATGCGGTCGAGCGGAAACAGCAGAATGGCAAGTGGACTGAGACACGTCGTAAGAGGACGCCCGATGAGTTGAAGCTGATTGGTGAACTTGCGCAGGCAGCCATCGGATTCAATAGCGTCCGGGGCGATGTTGTCAGCGTCCAGAATCTTTCTTTCGATCGCCCTGCGACCGACGAACCCGGCCCTGCAACCCTCGTCGATCAAGCACGCAAGGGCCTGACCGACTATTCATTCATTCTTCGCTATGCGGTGCTGATCGGACTGTTTGTACTTGTCTATATTCTGACGATTCGGCCCATTCAAAAGCGCATTCTTTCAATTCCAAATTCTCTTTTGACGTCATCCCGCGCTCCAGTGCAGACTGCTGCGCAAGAGGAAGAACCCACGCTTGAGCCTGCCTCCAATCTTGCGCGGCGTTCCCTTGTTTTGAAGAAGCAACTCGCAGAGTTTGTCCAGGCCGAGCCTGAGAGCAGCACCATCGCAGTTCGCGCATGGCTGCGGGAAGAGTCGCAATGACGGCAACGGCGGAGAGAGTGAAACTAACCGGTGCGCGCAAGGCCGCGATCCTGCTGACTGTTCTCGGTGAGGACGTTGCCGCGACGGTCTTTCGCGATCTGAACAAACAGGACCTGCAGCTTGTGGCCGACGAAGTTGCAAGTCTTGGAACTATTCCTGTGGAGCTGACAGTTCAGGTTATCGAAGAGTACCAGCGGATGACCCAGGCTCAGGAGTATCTGGTGCAAGGCGGCTATGAACTCGCACAGCGCCTGCTCATCAAAGCCTTTGGAGAGAGCGAGGCGGAGAGCATACTGCACCGGCTGACCAAAGCCCGCGAACTGAAGCCCCTGGAGTCACTGCAGCGTGCCGATCCGCAAAAGCTGGCGAGGTTTCTGGAGAACGAACATCCGCAGACGATCGCTCTGATCCTAGGCCAGTTAGGCGATCGCCAAGCATCCGCGCTGCTGATGAGCCTTCCGAACGAGACACGAGCCGAGGCGGTGAAGAGGCTTGCCAACCTGCGGCGCTTTTCGCCGGAGATGGCGGAGAAGGTATCGGTGCTGCTGAGCCAGCGCTTGAAGACGGTTGGAGAACAGGGAAAACGGACCTACTCGGGATTCCAAAGCGTGGCCGACATCATGAACTGCATCGACACTACCGTGGCGCAGGAGATTCTGGAGAATATCGAGAACGAAGAGCCGAATCTGGCCGTTAGCATTCGCGATCTCATGTTCACCTTTGAAGATCTTCTGCACGTTGGCGAGGCGCACATTCGCGAGCTTTCCGGAGCCGTGGACAAGAGGACACTGGCGACAGCTCTGAAGGGGACAGCCGACGAGTTGAAGAACCACTTCTTCAGGATCATGTCGACACGCGCTGTTGAGATGCTCAAAGAAGACATGGAACTGCTCGGACCCGTTCGCAGCAAGGAAGTCATCAAGGCGCAGACAGAGATTGTGACGATTGCCCGGCAACTTGAAGCCGAGGGCCGAATCGTATTGAAGGGCGAGGGAAATGATGAATTTATCGTTTGACGAAGCAGCAACCCCGGTTTTTCCCGCTCCTGTCACTTCGTACCTCTACCGGGACATGAGCGCCCCTGCGTCGGCCCATAGCAGGGAAACGAAGCAATCGAACAACGGCGCGGCGCAGGAGAGAGAACAGCAGGCGGCACCGGCCCCATCAACGCAAGAGACCGCGGAACTGCTCAAGCGCGCCCGCGCCGAGGCAACGGCTGAGACCGAAAAACGCCTGCGTGCGGAGTATGAAGCACGGTCTGCAAAAGAGGCAGCAAAGGTTGTCGAGGCCCTGGATCTTTTTGAAGCCGAGCGGAAGAGTTACTTTTCGCGGGTCGAGTCCGACGTAGTTCATCTAGCCCTGGCCATCGCTTCGAAGATTCTGCATCGCGAGGCGCAGGTCGATCCACTGCTGGTTGCCGCATTGGTTCGCGTCGCCGTGGATAAGCTGCACGATGGATCGAGTGTTTCTGTTCGCACTTCGCCAGTCAACGCGGGGAAATGGCGCGAGTATCTGGCGAGTTCGATGAATGGCTCTAGCATTTCGATCGTCGAAGACGCTCAACTGAGCCCGGACGATTGCATTCTTGAAACGGATCTGGGCTCTGCCAATTTCTCAATCGACGCGCAGTTGAAAGAAGTAGAGCAGGGATTCTTTGACCTGCTGGCGCAGAGGCCTGCAATTAAATGAAAACCGCGCGGCCGCTAGCTCCCTACTTCGACCGGCTGGACCGGGGGTCAACCCTCCGGTGGCGCGGACGCGTGTTGCAGGTTGTCGGCAATCTGATCGAATCGGAAGGGCCGTTCTGTTCAGTCGGCGAATCCTGCGAGATCACAAATGCAAAAGGCAGGAAGTACTCCGGCGAGGTGGTCGGCTTTCGCGGATCGACGCTGCTGTCGATGGCGGTGGAGAATCCGCAGGGCATACGCTTTGGCGATCGCATCGCGGCCTGGGGAACACGGCCTTCGATCCGTGTGGGCAGCGATCTGTTAGGCCGGGTGATCGATGCAACCGGACAGCCGCTCGATTCGAAGGGCGAATATCGCGGAGAGCGCGCGGTGTGGGTCGATGGCTCCGCGCCCCTCCCGCTTGATCGCGTTCCCATTCGCGAGCCTCTGGGCTGCGGCATCCGCGCCCTGGACGCATTTGTAACCTGCGGGCGGGGACAGCGGCTGGGCATCTTTGGCGGCAGCGGAGTGGGAAAAAGCACGCTCCTGGGTATGATGGCCCGGGGCACAAGTGCCGATATGACTGTGCTGGCGCTGGTGGGCGAGCGCGGACGTGAAGTTGGGGAGTTTCTCGAAGTGATTGGCGACGAAGGCCGCAAGCGATGCGTTGTGGTTGTCTCTACCTCCGATCAGTCTCCTCTGCTGCGATTGCGCGCCGCTTTGGCTGCGACGGCGATTGCGGAGTTTTTTGCCAGCACCGGAAAAAACGTGCTGCTGGTCGTCGATTCCCTCACCCGATTTGCCATGGCACAGCGCGAGATCGGTCTGTCGGCCGGCGAACCTCCGACAGCCAAGGGTTATACGCCCTCGGTGCTTAACATGCTGGCCCGGCTGGTGGAGCGCGCGGGCTGCTTCAAGGGCGGCAGCATCACTGCGTTTTACACCGTCTTAATGGAAGGCGACGATCAGCAGGACCCGGTTGCGGATACGGTTCGGTCGCTGCTTGACGGACACATCATTCTGGACCGAAACCTGGCCATGCGAAACCACTATCCGCCGATCTCAGTGCTTGAGAGCCTGAGTCGGCTGATGCCAAATATTACCTCGGAAGAACACATCAAGCGTGCCAAGGCTCTTCGCCTGCTGATGGCCGCATACGAGCGGTCAGAGGACCTGATTCGCATCGGTGCATACCAGAAAGGCGCCGATCCGGCGCTTGATCGGGCCGTCGAAATTCTTCCGCAACTGAACGCATTCCTTCACCAGCGCCCTGAACAAATTGTGAGCTTTCCAGATGTAGTCAAATCCCTTCTCGAGATTCCGTGCTGATATGTCCTTCCAATTCTCACTCGCGGCAGTGCTCAAGGTTCGTGGAATTCTTGAGGAAAAAGAAGAGCGGATGCTGCAACAGATCCTCTTTGAACTCGCGCAGACGCGGGATACGCTTGCGCGCATAGAAGCCGCGATTGCGGAGTTGGATGGCGCGCGCAGCTCCAATGTCTTCAAGGCATCCCTTGGGCGGAATATTCAGGCTTCCTATGGAGAGATCAACGGGCTCAAGCAGACCAGGAAAGATCTGGAAGCTAATATCGAGAAGCTGGAGCAGTTGCGTGACAGGCAGATTGTTATCTACGAAAAGGCAAGGCAAAACCGCGAGATGCTCACCGGCATGCATAAGGAACAGCGCGTTGCCTATGAATCAGATCTTGCGCGCATGGAACAAAAAACCATTGACGATAACTTTATAGCGCGGCGAGGCCGCGTCTAGATTACGGAGCTGGCGTGAGCTTTGGTTCTGATATATAAGCCCCAGTTTCCAGCAGGAATTAAATCCATTTCGATACGATCCCCGTTTCTGCATCTCGCCAGTCTCCTCTCGACAAGCCACTCATCATCCGATGTTTCCTTTGGCGGCAGTGCGCTCCATGGATCGCGCGTATTTTCGGCGCGCCAATGCCATGTCCATGCAGAGCAACCCGGCAGGCTTTGCCCACAGAGGATGCGGCAAATTTTGCCGGGTTTGCATTGACTGTTGCGCGCGGCTAAAGTTCACACACTCAATCTACTGAATCTAAACAGGAAGATGCTTTGTTTTGCTGTTTGGCGTCATGTTCCATTTGGCCCGTCAAGTGCCAATACATAGGCGTGATTGCAAAAGCCATCCTCGATATGCTCACTCAGTCGCCTGCGACGTCCGGTTCCGCGACGAAGAGTTCGGGATCGCCTTTGCAGGCATTCAGCGATTCGTTGCTTGCAGCTTCAAAGTCGTTTCTTCAAGGCAGCAGTTCGAGTGACTCCAGCGTCAAGACAGGGCGGCGGCAGAGATCGGCATCCGACGATGCCCAGGCGCCCAATGCACTCCTTGCGAACACGACACAAGCAGGAGTTGCCGTCCTGCCGCAGATTTCTTCTCAACAGATTCAGGCGACGACGGCAAAGAGCATTCCGCTCCAAGGCTCGCTCGACGGCTCGACCACTGACGCAAAATCAAGCAGCCTGGATGGCCAGTTCATACAGAGCCTTGCGGCATTCCGGTTTACCGGAAACCAGTCGAGCACCGCGCAGGCGAGCATCAACCCAACTAGCCTCGCCATACCAGCGAGCGTGCCAACGAGCTTCAACACGGTCGAGGTTCCCAACACAGGGACAACGGCGATTCAAAGCAAGCCGACACAGGACTTATCCGCGACGGAACTGATGGAGAGTCAACCGATCGCCGTTGCGAGCAACATGATCCCGACGAAGACAGTGCAGGCAAATGCCCTTCCATCGAGCGTCGCCACTGTGCAAGTGCCCCAGGCCGAAACCGCCACGACTCAATTGGATTGGACCGGTGTGGCCGGTCGCCCGGCCGAGACTGCAGCATCGACAGGCTTAGCAAGCAGTGACTCCAATGTTGCTCAATCTCGTGTTGCCCAAGCTAACGTCATCCCAGCAAATGCCGACATGCCGGTGGAGATTCAATCGAGCGTTGCGCCAACCGAGACGAACCTGGTCCAGCCGACAATCGCTAACGATGCGTCGAGTAGCTTTGTCAGCAAGTTTCCCAGGAACGCAACCGTTGGCGGTCAGAGCGAAGCCGAATCATATATTGTTTCGGGAAACGATTCACAACCCGTCGTCTCACAGTCGAATGTGAATCCGGTTGAGATGCGTCAAGCCGCTCCAGCGACGATCCAGAGTGGATCGCCAGCGACGCCCAGCAAGTCAGATTGGAATGTACCGGTCGCCAGGATGCCGGAGAGTGAATCGAGCGTCGCCGAAGACAACGCAGATCTAACACATACAGCACTGCCAGCCAACCGTCCATCGAGCTATACCTCGGCGCAGATCTCCTTCACAGGATCAACCCTGACGCCAAACGCTTCGACGGCAACGGCTACCCCGTCCAATCAGAATGCGCCAGCGGCAGAGCCCATGGAAGCCCAGCCGCGCATTCTTGCAACGACCATTGCACCGGAAAGCACTGTCCTGTCAGTTGCCGAAAGACCGAACTTCACCACGGCACAGACGCCTGTGGCAGAATCAGCAACGATCCAGAATGTCCCGATCGAAGCCGCTCGTCAGATGACTTGGAATGCTGCTCCAGAAGGGCTGGCGAAGACTCAGACAAGCATCATTCCGGTCAACATTCCCCAAGCAACTAACGCGCAACCCACTTCTGCAGATGTGCAAGCGGATAACGTCGGAGCGGCAACGAGCGACGTGAACACAACCCGTGCCACGAACCATCCTGAGCAGGATGCGCCGTTGGCTGGATGGATTGAGATCCAGTCGAGCGTTGTTCCTGTGAAGGTTACGGCGACACAAGTCTCTCAGCCGGTTGCAGCGCAGGCGAACGCCAACACGGCGCAGGCATGGACCGCTGATTCAGAGTTGACACAATTGAACTCGACTACGGTTGCGAACCTGCCTCAGCAGGTTACGGCACCAGAGATTAGCAATCCAGTGAAGACGCCTGTCGACGAACCGGCAACGACTCAAGTTGACTCGACGGATGTCACGAGCCAGCCTGTACAGAATGCAACGAATGCTGGGTGGTTTGAGACTCAATTGGGCAATGCGCCAGCGAAGATTTCGGTCGCGAACCTGCCTCAGCAGGTTACGGCACCAGTGATTAGCAATCCTGTGAAGACGCCTGTCGACGAACCAACGACGAATCAAGTTGACTCGACCGGCGTCACCAGCCAGCCTGTACAGAATGCAGCGAAGGCCGGGTGGTTTGAGACTCAATCGAGCGTTGCACCGGCGAAGATCGCTGCGACAAATAATTCTCAGACGGTTGCTGTGCAATCGAGCGTCAACCCGATTCAGACTCCTTTCAACGAACCAGCAACGATTGAAGTGGACAAGGCTCCTGTTACGAACCAGCCTGTGCAGATTGAAGTGGCCGTTGGTGAAATCGAGATTCAGTCGAGCATCACTCCTGCGACGGCACCCCAGGTGAAGGCAATTCAATCGAATGTTGCCTCAACGCAGGCGCCTGTCGCGCAGCCGGCAAAGACGCCTGAATTTGTGCAGGCGATGCCGGTTGCCAACGCAACGGCGAATCGGGTGACGCAAGCAGGAACGACCAGCCCAGTTGCAGAGAATGACTCGCGGACTAATTTCGTGTCAATGCAATCCAGCATCGCTCCGGCAGAAGCCCCCCAGGCGGCCCCTATTCAGTCGAAGAATCTCCCGATCCAAGCAGTCGACGCGCAATCAGCGGCTCCACAAAAGACTAACGCCGTCGTGGCCGGTCCGTTTGCCCAGGATCTGCCAACGACAAAGTCGCCCGAAGCTGAATCGGATGTGGTGATCGCTGCCACGCCTGAACCGACTGCGGTTCAACCGCAATTCGCAGCAGTACAGATGCCCGCGGCAACGACGCAAGTGACGGCAAACATTGCGGCCCCCCAGCCTACTGAGAATTTGACGCCAACTGCACCGGTCAACACTGCCAGAACAAGTGCGACTCCGAAGACCACCGAACTGCCTGCAGAGATGCCATTGAATCTCTCACAGCTTCGCAGGGAGAAGCATGAAAACTCCGCACAGTTGCCGACGGCTCGGATTTCAGGGACAACAGCTCCGACCGCAGCTACGCCAGCGAGCGGAAGCGGCGATTTGAATGCGCCTGCTACGGTCGATTCGAGTGCAGCTCAGGTCACGGACAATTCCACGGCGCCGGATTCGCCTTCGAAGGCTGTTTTGAACACAACTCCAAGTGCGCCGGAAGTTGCGGTTGCGAATGATCCGGTTGTGCAAGCCTCGGTTCCGGTTGTGCGCGAGACGATGATCGCATCCACGAAGGTTGCCATCGCTCCGGAAACAACTGCCGCACCGGAGATCCCAGCCGATCCGCAACCAACTGCGCTGGACATGTCTTCCAGCACAACAACGGTCAGCACGCCCGGCGGAATCGCGAATCAACTGTCTTCCCTGCCCTTATCTGGCCAGTCGATTGGATCGATGACGGCGAAGATCTCCGGCATGAAGACCGCCCCCGCTACGAAGCAGCCGTCCAAGGCGTCCAGCAGCGACAAGGGCTCCAATGCTGACCGAACCGGCACGAAGAAGAGCGCCGAGCCTGCCTCCGATGCAGAATTGAACTCTGCCTCTCAGGATGCGGCTTCGTCGAGCAATCCAGGCCAGGACAGCAGCACTCCTCAGGCACAGGATGCGACTCCGATCGTGGCCGGCGTTGCGGCTCACGCTGCAGCCATGACCGCACCTATGCAGAATCCGGCAGCCGCTGCTTCGACGCACACTTCATCAACTTCGACGAGCGCCACCGAGGGCTCGGTGAATTCGACTGACAATGGGACGCACGCTGCAAAGGCTTCGCCTCTGGCTCCACCTGCGATCCATGCAGCAAGGCTGATTCAGAGCATGGGCCAGTCGGAGATGCGGGTCGGAATGCGGTCCAACGAGTTCGGCAATATTTCGATCAGCACGTCGAGCAACAAGGACCAGGTTTCCGCGCAGATTTCACTGGAACACGGAGAGCTGGCCAGAACGCTTGCGACGCATCTGCCTGAGATGCAGGCACGGCTGGGCGGCGAACAGACGATGGATGTTCGCATCGATATGAATGGTGCGGCAGCAGGACAAGGAACAGGTTCTTTTGGCGGCATGTCGAATGGCTCGGGCAACTCAACGAACAGCGGCAGCAGGCAGCAAACAGGCGGAATGGCCGCAAGCCGTACAGGTGGCAGCGTCGCGGAACAGCAGTTTTCACCCGTCGCGGCAGCATTGCCTACAGGCTATGCCCGCCTCGACATCCGAGTCTAGGCAGTAGTCAGGGACATTGAAGCAACAGAGAAGGAGCAACCATGGCGGGATTCTTAACAAACTATATGATGCCGACGTCTTTGAGTGCGCTCATGCCGGCATCAAGCAGCTCACAAACAAAGTCGGCAAGCGCGAAGGCGTACGCCACCCCTTCGGCCAACGCGAACAGTTCCACCTCCAGCAGCAGTTCGGCAGACAGCTTGGGCTCTACATTCCTAAGCCTGCTGGCCCAGGAGTTGCAAAATCAAGACCCAACCGCCCCAGTGGACGCGACAGCGATGGTTGGCCAGATGATCTCTCTGAATCAGCTGCAGCAGCTCATCAGTATCAATCAGTCGATCAGTTCAGCATCAAGCACGACAACCACCAATGCAACAACCCAAGCAGCAAAGACATCGACCACACAGGCTGCGCTTGCCTCGGCCACCGACAACGCCACCAGCAAGCTTTCGCCTTCGGCCGCGAGCGCGGCCACCAGCCAACTTCCATTTGACCCCAACACGATGATGCCCCTGGGCTTCGCCAATAGCGGCGCGGTGGCAGCCTCGATCAACTCGTACCTGAGCCCAGTGACCATGGGCAATTCCGGAACGACTAACAACGCCTCAGGAGGCAAGTAATGGGATCCTTTTCGACACCACTCTCTGGACTAACGTCTGCTCAGCAGCAACTGCAATCCGTCTCTAACAACCTGGCCAACATCGATACGAATGGCTACAAGACACAGACCCTGACCTTCAGCGACATCTTCCTGCAGACCGGCAGGATGAATGGCGCGGGCGATCCTGTGCAGATTGGATCGGGCGTCAAGGTCTCCTCGACAGCCTCCAACTTCACGGAAGGAAACCTGAACGCCACCAACACGGCATCCAATATGGCGATCTCAGGAAATGGCTTTTTTGTCACCAAAGGCTCAGATGGAACGCTGAATTACACACGCGCCGGGGATTTCACCACGAACAGTTCCGGACAGTTAGTCACGCCCAGCGGGGAGCTCGTGCTCGGGTATCCGGCAGTCAATGGCGTCCCCAACGCTTCGGCACCTTTGCAGCCGTTGCAGGTCAGCGCCATCACCAGCCCTGCGGTGGCGAGTACCACCGTCGGAATCACCGTCAATCTCAACTCTGAAACCGCTGCCGGCGGCACAGCCCCCAGCAGCCCGGTTACGGTTTACGACTCACTTGGATCGAAGCATACCCTCACGGTCTCGTACACCAAGGCAGCTTCTCCGGCAGTCAATACCTGGAACTACACGGTCACGGTGCCATCAGCGGATGTGGTCGCCGGAACGACGGGCGACACCACGGTAGGAACGGGCACGCTGATCTTCAACGGCTCAGGCCAGTTGGATACGGCGAACTCCACGATCGGCGCGATCAGCATCCCAACCCTGGCCGGTGGCGCGACTGCACCACTGAATATTTCCGGGCCATTCGGAACGGCGGCCAATCCGACCATCACCCAAACTGCGTTGGCTAGCGCGACGAGCGCCACCACGACCGATGGCTTCGCCAGCGGCACACTCAAGACTTTCACCGTGGAGCCGGATGGCACCATCAATGGCACCTTCACTGGTGGAGCCGGAAGCACAATCGCTCTTGGACAGGTTGCCGTGGCTTCGTTTGCCAACAACCAGGGACTTACAAGCGTCGGCAGCAACAATTACCAGGCGACCGCCGCCTCTGGCCAGGCTGTGATCGGACAGGCCGGGACAGGCGGAAGGGGTACCGTGATCGGCGGCAATGTCGAACAGTCCAACGTAGATATCGCGACTGAATTTGCCAAGCTGATTGTGGCGCAACAGGCCTACTCGGCAAACGCAAAATCAATCACGACATTCAACACGCTCTCGCAGGCAACCCTCGCAATGATCCAGTAAAAGGTTGCGCCGGTGATTTCTTAGCATTCGATTAACGGCTCACAGCCTGGCATCGCAGCCGGGCCGTGAGCCGCGATTCCTGTTGTTTGCTCTCATACCTGCCTCACAAATCCGCATGGACCCATCGATCCCCTGTGGATTGAAATCGTCTTTTGGCGCAATGCCAGAAGAGATTTTCTCCTTATATAACAACCACTTGAATCACAGACAAAGAACCCGTCAAAGGCTCATCGCGTCGCTGTGCGACAACGGCCTCTCGATTGCATTCACCGATGAGCGGGGGCCGAAGTGTGGGGCCTTCAAGCGGCGATCCATCAGAAAAATTGCAAGAGAGTTCCGCTTCTGCTGTTTGCGTAGCGATGGAAATCAAGTTGCCAGGGAATAGAGATCGATGAATACTGCAGTGAATCCCGTGAATTCCGCGAAGCCTGTGATCGACGTAAAGCCGGCACAGGGTCTGCAACTGATTGATAGACATCAGGAGCGTGACCCAGCGGAGGTTCTGCCCTGGCTTCCCTGCACTCTCGCGCTGGATATTCCCGTGGTGAAGTTCACGGTTAGCGATCTGCTGAGCCTTACGCGCGGCTCGATCGTTGAGACGGCCTACCACCAAAGCAGCGATCTGCCCCTGCGGGTGAATGGGCAGTTGGTGGGCTGGACAGAATTTGAAGTCGTCGGCGATCGCCTTGCTGTACGACTCACGGATCTTTCATGAAGACGAGCCGCTCAAGAGCGCGGATTGTGGCCGATGGCCCTGCACGGGCCATGGAACAGAAGAGTGCTGCGCGATCGCTTCTCGTCTTTCCAGGCGGAGCTTCGTTGAGGACTTTGCAGAACGCCTCCGGACTGCTCTCGCGGGCATGGAATTGGCTCAGAGAGCGGCAGGCAGCGCACACCAATCCCAAGCGACTGCGCGTGGCCTCCTCCGTTTCTCTCGGCGAAAAGCGATTTGTTGCCGTTATCCAGGTAGACGGGCTTGAATTCCTGGTGGGCGGCGGAGCGACAAACGTAGCGCTGCTGGCGCAGTTGAAGGGCAATAATTCGTTTGGCAATCTGCTGCAGGAGACGATCGCAAAGCCGGCGACGCCTACGGCAGAGAAGATGGGAGAGCAGGCATGAGAAGTCCCGCGTATGTTCGGGCCATGCTTGGTCTCATGCTGATTCTTGCAGTGCCGTCACTGCAAGCCCAGTTCTCCGCTCCGCAAAGCCCTGCAGCGCCAGCCCGGCCAGCCCAGGCACCGCCCATTCAACTCCAGCCCGCTCCACTTGTTCAGTTGAACTCCGCTCCTGCCGATCCGAATGAGTTGAGGATCAGCGGCTTGGGCGGTGGCTCGGCGCAGTGGACGATCGTCGTTCTACTGACCTTTCTCACACTGATTCCATCGATTCTCATCTGCATGACGCCGTTTGCGCGGCTGCTGATTGTCTTTCACTTTCTCAGGCAGGCACTTGGCCTTCAGACGACACCATCCAATCAGACGCTCATCGGCTTATCGGTCATCATGACGTTTTTTCTGATGCAGCCGATCGGCGCAACCATTTATAGCGAATCGGTTGTGCCGATGCAGACGGGCAAGATCACGGCCATGGTTGCGATCACACGAGCCGGTGTGCCGATGCGCCAGTTCATGTCCCATTATGTTCGCGAAAAGGACGCCGCGCTCTTTCTGGAGATCGCCAAAGAGCCTCGTCCGGCGAACATCAACGATCTTTCCTTCCGCGTTCTGCTGCCGGCCTACATCCTCTCTGAGTTGAAGGCCGGGTTTCAGATTGGCGCGGTTCTCTTTCTGCCTTTTCTCGTCGTCGACATGGTGGTTGCATCCATCACCACCTCAGTCGGCATGATGCAGTTGCCGCCGGTAGTCATTTCGACGCCGCTCAAACTGCTGCTGTTTCTCATGGTCGATGGCTGGCACCTGCTGATTGGCGCCCTGATGAGGAGTTTCTCCTAGTGGACATCGATCAGGTAGTGCTGCTTGGCCGTTTGATGCTTCAGGAGGTTGCGATCCTGGTTGCGCCGGTGCTGCTAACCGCCGTCGTGGTCAGTCTGGTGGTTAACGTCATCCAGGTGCTCACGTCGTTGCAGGATCAGACGCTTTCAACCGTACCCCGCCTTCTGGTGACCGGTGCTGCGCTCTTTTTCACGATGCCCTGGATGTGGCGCCATCTGGCCCATTACACCGTCAACCTCATCACGGATTTTCACGCGGTTCTGCAATGAGCATTTCGCTGGTTCAGGTCTTCGGGGCGTTGTTGACGATCGGTGTCCGGCTGACGGGCATCATGCTCTTTGCGCCATTTTTTGGGAGTGTCGTGATTCCGGCCCGGATCAAAGCGGTTCTGGTCGTCTCTTTGACCGCACTGCTTTACCCGATGCTCTCTGGCACGATGCCCAAGCTGAATATCAGCCAATGGCCCATGATGGTCTTTGGCGAGCTGATCATCGGAGTAGCTCTGGGAGTGGCAACCAATATCGTCTTCGACGGCGTGCAGATGGCAGGCAGTGTTTTAAGCATTCAGATGGGCTACTCGCTGGTGAACATTCTTGATCCGCAGACAAAGGTCGAATCGACGGTGATGGCCACGTTTCATCAGACCATCGCCATGCTGATCTTTTTGCGCCTCAACGTGCACTTCTGGATCTTGCGAGCACTTGCGCGGAGCTTTGATTATCTGCCTCCGTCCTCGGGCCATTTTGGCGCGGGCTTCACGTCGGCGGTGCTGCAGGCTGGTTCGAGCGTGTTTTCGGTCGGCATTCAGATCGCCGCACCGGTACTTTCCGCCACTCTGCTTGCCGACATCGCTCTTGGCCTGCTGGGCAAGGCCGCTCCGCAATTGCCTCTGATGCTGCTTGGACCCGCGGTCAAAAGCATGCTCGGCATTCTGGTTTTGATCTCGGCTCTCAAATACTGGCCTGGCATCTTTGAACGTTTGTTTCTCAATTCGATGGTCCAGGCCGACCACATTCTCCATTTGGCTCAATAACAACGCGCACGACAGGAACGTATGGCAGACAGCAGCAAAACAGAAGAAGCAACGCCGAAACGGAAAGAAAAGGCGCGGGAAAAGGGCCAGGTAGCCCGTTCGCGCGAATTGCCGGGCGTCTTTGCGATTGCTGCGATGGCAGGGGTGATGGCGCTGATGGCTCCCTCGGCGCTCACGCACTGGACGGTGCTTTACCGCAACACGATTGATGCCGCCTCGATGGGCGATATCGAAAGCAACGGTCCGGTCATCTTCTGGAGCACGCTTGAGGTCATGCGGTGGATTGCTCCGATCCTGATGGCTGGAATGGCTGTGTCGACCTTGGCCGGGCTAGCGCAGGGCGGCTTCAACTTTGCACCCGAGGCGCTGGCGCTGAAGTTCGACCGGTTCAATCCGGCGAGCAAGTTTGGTCAGATCTTCTCGCCTGTCGGGCTGTCGAATCTTCTGAAGTCTCTGCTGCCGTTTGCCGCCATTCTCTGGATCACGATCAATATCACGCGCGATCACTGGGAACCGATGGTTCTCTCCTCCAGCCTGGGATTGCGGCCGTTAACCAACTTGATTGGCTCGATGGCGCTGGAGCTAACGTGGAAGTCGCTTCTGGTTTTGGCTGCCTGGTCCGCTGTGGATTATCTGCTGACGCTGAGAAAGATGGACAGCGACATGAAGATGACCAAGCAGGAAGTTCGCGAGGAATACAAGGATACCGACGGCAATCCGCTGATCAAATCCCGCATACGTCAGTTGCAGAGGGCGATGCGCAGAAAGCAGTCCCTGGCGGCTGCCGCAACTGCCACCGTAATAGTAACCAATCCGACTCACTATGCCGTGGCGCTGCGTTATGAGATGGATATGGCAGCCCCGGTGGTGGTAGCCAAAGGCCGCAATCTGCTGGCGGAGAAGATCAAGCAACTGGCTCGTGACAACGGAATCATGCTGGTTGAGAACAGACCTCTGGCGCAGGCGCTCTATAAAAGCGTCGAAGTGGGAGACTCGATTCCGGCCAAGCTATACCAGGCGGTAGCCGAGATTCTCGCTCTCGTCTTCCGCGCCCAGGCCGAGGTGAGGCGCAGCGAGGCCGAGCGGCGCTCGAGGAATGCCTCTGGCGAAAAGGTCGACGATAATCCTGCCGCATCGTCTGTGCGGCCCGGGGTGACACGATGATGGAACGCATTACCGCATTTCTTCGCAAATCCGGCGAGTGGATCGCGCCCATTGCGGCAGTCTCGATGGTCTTTGTGATGCTTGTGCCGCTGCCGAGCTTTGTGCTCGATCTGCTGCTGACGCTCAGCATCACCGCATCGATTCTTGTGCTGCTCACGGCAATCCAGATTTTGCGGCCGGTGCAGTTTTCGGTTTTTCCGAGTCTTCTGCTGCTGCTCACGCTGCTTCGACTTTCACTGGATCTGGCAGGCACGCGGCGCATTCTGCTTCATGGCAATGAAGGCACATCGGCAGCGGGCCATGTGATTGAAGCATTCGGCCAGTTTGTGGTCGGCGGCAACTATATCGTTGGCTTCGTCCTCTTTCTGGCGTTGATCGCCATTCAGTTTCTTGTCATCAGCCACGGCGCCGTGCGCACGGCAGAGGTTTCGGCTCGATTCACCTTGGACGCCATGCCTGGCAAGCAGATGGCCATCGATGCGGATCTTAATGCCGGTCTCATCAATGAGCAGCAGGCTCGCGCACGCCGCGAGCGTGTCGCACGGGAGGCGGAGTTCTGCGGCGCCATGGATGGCGCGGCACGCTTCAGCCAGCGCGATTCACTGGCCACGATTCTGATCATGGCCATCAACATCATTGCCGGGTTCCTGATCGGCGTCTTTCAGCAGGGAGTTCCCTTCCAAGAGGCGCTGAAGACTTACACCATTCTCACGGTAGGCGACGGCCTGGTTTCCATCTTGCCTTCGTTGCTCGTCTCGGTCGCCGGCGGCATCGTCGTGACGCGCGCGGCATCGAAGGAAACACTGGGCATCAATGTCGGCAAGCAGCTCTTCAACAGTCCGAAACTGCTGTATATTGCCGGCGGCTCACTGACGGCGCTTGGATTGATACCCGGCTTGCCGAAGGTCGCATTCTTCTCCCTGGCCGCCATACTCTTCTTCGCGGCCTGGAAGATTAAACCGGAAGTGCTGCGGGATGAAGTGGATGAGCTTGAATTGAAGGCCAAGGCTGCCGCGGCCGGCGGACCCGCTGCGCCTGCCATCGATCCGATGGATGCGGCACTCAAGCTGGATGAGTTGATGCTGGAGGTGGGACTGGGGCTGGTGCCTCTGGTCGACGCACAAAAGGGCGGCCAACTGCTGGCCCGTGTGAAGTCCATGCGCAAGAACCTGGCGCAGCAACTCGGCTTTCTGGTTCCTTCGATCCACATCACGGATAACCTCTCACTGCGCGAACGAGAGTATGTGATTTACCTTCGCGGGGTCGAGATCGCCCGGTGGGAGTTGCGCCGGGACTCTTTGCTTGCCATTAGTTCCAACCCCAACGCAGCATTTTTGCCAGGCCAGGATACCCGCGAACCAGCCTTTGACGTGCCGGCCAAGTGGATTACACCGCAGATGCAGGGACAGGCGATTGCGTCAGGATATGCGGTGGTGGACGCGACCTCTGTGCTCGCGGCGCACCTTGCCGAAGTGATCAAGCACAACGCACACGAGCTGCTCTCGCGCCATGAGACCAGAAGGCTGATCGATCGGCTGAGCGACTCGCATCCCAAACTCGGCGATGAACTGATTCCAAAGCTGATGAGCCTGGGTGAGGTGCAAAAGGTTTTGCAGCAACTGCTGCGCGAACAGGTGACGATCCGCGATCTGGGAACGATTCTGGAGACGCTGGTCGAAACGGCGGCGTTCAACAAGAACCCGATTGCGCTGGTCGAGGCGGTTCGCCACTCGCTGGGCCGTTCTCTGATCCGGCCATTGCTGAACGAACAGGGCGAGTTGAGAGTTGTGACTCTGGACACCGCGATCGAGGATGAATGCACGCGCGGGTCAAATCTGCCTATCAACCACAACATTTCGTCTCCGCAACAGGTGACATTGGCACGCCGCGTGCTGGAAGGACTACGGGCGGAATTTGGGAAAGAGATTAGTTCCGCGCCGCCGGTTCTGTTGTGCTCTTCACCCGGCCGTTATTATCTTCGCCGCCTTCTGGAGCCATTCATTCCCAGAATCGTGGTGATCTCCCCCGGAGAGGTTCCACCTTTGACGCCAGTGCAGTCCGTGGGGGTGCTCCATTGAAAATGTCAGGCAGATTAAAAAGGACCAGGAACGAACGAAGCCAGCCACAGGCAACAGCGCCCCATGAGAAGTAAATGTGAGACGGGTACAAAGCGAGGATTGCAATGACAACAGCAGAATTGGCCTACCGCGCAAGCAGCGATTCCGTAGATGAGCGAAACGACCTTGTCATGCGGGAGTTGCCGCAGGTCTATTATGTCGCGGCAAGGATCCACGAGCGTCTGCCGAAGAATATCGAGATCGAAGACCTGGTTCAGGCTGGAGTTCTGGGACTGCTCGACGCCTGCCGGAATTACGATGCCACGAAGGACGCGCAGTTCTCGACGTTTGCCAAGTTCCGCATCCGCGGCGCAATCCTCGACAGCCTTCGGAAGCTCGACTGGGGATCTCGCACGCTGCGCAGAAAAGGGCGAGAGATTGCGACGGCGGTCGCCAAGCTTGAGTCGAAATTAGGACGGCAGCCTCTCGAAGAAGAAATTGCAGCAGAGATCAATGTGCCTCTGGACGGATTGCAGAACACGATGACACAACTGGACGGCCTGTTTCTCGTCGGGCAGCAGACAAACTCCATCCATGACCATACCGATTCATTCGATCTGATTGAATCGGCCGAATGCACGGATGAAGACAACCCTTTCGACGTATGCCTGGAAAACGAGAGGCGCGAACAGCTTGCCGAGGCCGTCTCAAAGATGTCAGAACGTGAACAGTTGATTCTCTCGCTCTATTACAAGGAAGAGCTGACGATGAAGGAGATCTCGCAGGTCGTCGGCATCGTCGTCTCGCGGGTCTCGCAGATCCACGCGGCGGCGATGGTGAAGTTGCGCGCTTCGCTGGCCCACCTAAACGAAAAGCAGTCAGAACCGGTCAGCCATATCCGGATGACGTATCAAAGCAAGAGCGAACATCCATTCAGAAGGCAGCCATGATGGGGAGTTCGGGATCGAATCAAGCCGTCAAGACCGGAACGAGCCCGGCGCAGGAGCCCAGGGAACGCACCGTTCACTCCTGCAACTTCCGTTATGCGGGCCGGCTGTCGAACGAAAACGCGCGCGCGTTGACGGCGCTACATGAGAAGTTTGCGCTGAACGTGACTACCTCGCTCGAACTCTACCTAGGCGCCTCGCTGAATCTGAAGCTGATGTCGCTCGAACAGATGGCCATTCTGGATTACGTCAGTGGAATGGCGGCCAACAGCTATCTGCTTCCCTGCGCACTGAACGTGATGGAGAGCAATATTCTGATCGAAATCGATCTTGCGCTGATCTTCCCCATCATCGATCTGCTGCTGGGGGGTGCGGGCACGGCGAGCAATAATGAGCGCGAGATGACCGACATCGACGAAGAGATCATGCAGAGCGTCACGTCTCTGATCGTCAGCCAGGTGGAACGCGCGTGGAAGACGCTGGAATTGACGCTGACGGCGGGCCGCCCGATCAAGCAGAACATGATCCAGCAGGTTTTCACGGCCAACGACAAGCTGGTGCTGCTGATGTTTGAGATGACGGTGGGAGAGACGACCGCGCCGTTCAGAATCGTGCTGCCAACTTCGTTTGTGGGCTTTCTGCTGCGGCATCTGAATGCAATGCAGTCCAAGAAGACATCGAGCCGGGGGCCGCTGAGAAGCCCCAGTCTACGGGAACGGATTCTCGACTGCGACTTCACGGTATCGGCCGACATTACGCAGATGCGCGTGCTGGTGAAAGACCTGGTAGATCTGAAGCCAGGGAAGATTCTGAAGATGAAGGCGCCAGTCAAACGGCCTGGCCGAATCACCGTAGACGACATTGAGATCTTTGAGGCTTTGCTGGTTCGCAATGGAACGCGGAAGGCCGCCCAACTCTCGGCCCGGTCACAGGAACCGGCTGCAACCAAGGAGTAATGCAATGAGTAATCAAACAGCCGAGACGATCCAACAGCCATTTTCGAGCGCCTTTTTCAACGCGCTCGGTAAGGCGCTGACGACAGTCAGCGAATCTCCCTGGCTGATTGCGGCGCTTCCAGATGCCGAGTCTGCTCCGGATCAGTCGGAGCCGATCTGGATCAAGCTGGTGCTCGAAGGCAGTCTGCGAGGCGAGTTTCAACTGGAGTTCCAGCGCCCCGAAGCAGCCCTGCTGGCATCGAAGATCCTTCGCCAGCCATTGGATGAGTTCAGAGACGAGCATTCCGAAGCACTGCTCACGACTGTCCGAGGGGCACTCGACGAGTTCCGCTCGACGCTCAAGGAAGAATACGGCGTTTTCACGGTTCAAGCATCAGTGGCGTCACTGCCTCCCGCCGAACGCTCCAACACAGCCCGGATGACAGCAGCCAACGATGAAGCCGATCGCATTTCGATTCTCATGATCTTTAATCCGGAGCTGACGCAATCACTGCTACTGCATTCTCAGCCTGCGAACACCAGCGCACGTGTGATGGAGGCCATCAAGGCAGCAACGCGCGATTCGAATCCTGCGCCGGCGAACTTGAATCTGGTGATGGACGTTGAACTGAATGTGACGCTGCGCTTCGGGCAGCGCAAGCTGACTCTGCGCGAGGTTCTGGACCTGACCAGCGGGTCGGTTGTAGAGCTTGACCGCCAGGTGGAGGAACCAGTGGAGCTTCTGCTCGATGGGGTGGTGATCGCGCGAGGCGAGGCGGTGGTGATCGACGGCAACTACGGCCTCCGCGTGACCGAGGTTTCGCGGGCCGTTGCAACTCCGGCCTATCAATGAACTCGACGGCGAGAGAAACCTGCAAAACAATTGTGAAGGGGAGATAGATGGGCCTGATGCAATCGATCGCGTTACCTGCCTGGACTGAGAGGTTCAAGGCCGTTACCTTCAAATGCAGTCAGTGTGCTCGCACGCTCGCTCTGCCGCACTCTTCGGCGCGCAAGATCGGGATCAAGATGCACGAGAACTGGTACTGCAGTTCGAACTGCTTTTCCGCAGCGGCGGAGGTGGAACTTGCCTCGCTGGCGGTATCCAGGCCGCAACGTTCGAGACGGTTCTCGCGCATGCCGCTTGAGCTTCTCATGGTACGGTATGGCCTGCTGAATAGTGAACAGTTCAAGGAAATGAAAGACGAACAGAAGGAAGCCGGGGTGGAGATCGGCGAATTCGTGGTGCGGCGGGGCTCGGTCAGCGAAAAACAGGTGACTGAGGTACGCGCATTGCAGTGGGGCTGCCCGGTATTTACGGTTCCCGAGTGGGGGATGACGACCGAGATTCAAATCCCTTCCACGCTGGTCAAGCTCTACTCGATGATTCCGCTGCACTATGTGGCCTCGACGAATATGTTGCTGGTGGGTTTTGTGCATGGAGTGGAGTACGGGCTGCTCTATGCCCTTGAAAAGATGACCGGATGCAAGACACAACCGTGCTTCGTAACACCCAGCGATTTTCAGAGCCAGATCCAATCTATCGAGCAGCTCAATGCGCAGCGTGAAGATGAGGCTCCGTCGGAGATCAAGTTTGAGAGCGTCCAGAGTCCTCCGGAGATGGCGCGAATTCTCTGCAGCTACAGTGTCCAGCTTGAGGCGGACCAGGCCGTCATCGGAAGATGCAAAGCGTATCTGTGGGCTCGATTGAAGTGCAACAACAAGGACGTCGACCTGCTGTTCAAAGCCAGCTAAGCTCCTGTCTGAACCAGCACCTGCCGCGACCCTATGTGAATATCTCAGACCGATCACCAAAAAATGGGACGGTTCACTGATTTTGTTTGGACAGATCAACTCTTTGTGCCGATAGGATTCCAGCAGGTACAGAAGAGTGCTCAATCAAGCGTTCGACACGGTAGAAGATCATAGCTGGGTTCCCTCGTCCACGTGGCAAGGTCTCCACCTTCTGGAACAGGAGACATTCGCGCAAAAGAACGCAAAATTCCTGGATCATGTGCCTGTCATGTCGGCTACGGTTCTGGGCCTGGAGATCCTGCTGCAAGACGCGTATATCGACCTGCGGATGGCTTCCGAACTTATCCTGAGCGATGTCGGAGCCACTATTCAGATCCTGAGGCTGATCGGCGAAGAGTACGACTATCCGGCAGAGCGTCCCAGCCGGATGGGCGATTGCATTGCCAGCCTGGAGGTCGACACCTGGTTTCGTGCAATCTCGGCGCATACGTTCCCCTGCGACAGGAAGCACGCGGCGACGGTCGCAGTTTGGAGGCATTGCCGGCTTGTTGCGCAGTATGCGCAGCTCGTGGCTGAGTCGCTCGACAACGTCTCGCCTGAAGATGCGTATCTTGTTGGACTGCTCCATGGGATCGGCGATATTCCGGCGGCACTGGGCTGGCCGAGTGGCGGCCGGGGCAGCAAAGACCCGAACGCACTGTCGGCCATGGAGGGAACGCTGCCTCTGTTTGTTCTTGCCGCGATGCGCAGCATGAACGACACCTCTTCTTCGCCGACGTGGAGGTTCATTCTGACGGCCGCGCACGAACTGGCCGGCTCTCGCATGGATCTGGCTCCCTTTGCGCTGCACAGTTTCAGCACCACGGCTTCGGCCACTCGCTAGAAGATCCTGCGGCATGCTGGAGCACCCAACTCATGGGTTTCTCATTGACTCCTCATGCGTTGAAAGACAGGTCGGCAAATCTTGACGGGCTGTGCAGGCAAGTCGGCAAATCTTGCCTACTTTGCGATGAAATCAAACGAATAACCCTATAAATCACGTATCGTTTCGAATGGCCCCAGGCGTGCAGATTAACTGGCCGAGGCCACAAGATGAGCAGTGGATATTACGCAGCCTGTGCCGGGCTGGCATCTCGAACACAAGCACTGGACACGATCGCCAATAACCTGGCCAACGTCAGTACGACAGGCTTTCGTGCCAGCCACAACATCTTCCGTTCGGTTCTGGCCACTGCTAGCAATCCTTCTCTCTCTCTTCTCAACCAGGACGCCAATGAATATGGAGTGCTGGGCGGAACGCAACTGGACTCGGCGCAAGGCGCGCTGGTGCCGACCGGCAACCCTCTCGACATGGCTGTAGAAGGGCCAGGCTACTTTGCCGTCAAGACTGCCTCAGGCCAGGTCTACACGCGCGGAGGAAACTTTCGCGTCTCGCCGCAAGGGCAACTCGTCACGGCGGCAGGCGATCAGGTTCTGGGTGATGGCGGCCCAATCTCAATCGTCGGCGAGCCGGTTTCGATCAGCTCCGACGGAACCATTTCAGTGAATGGCGCAATCGCGGGCCGCCTGAAGATGGTCGAGTTCCCACCAGCGACGACTCTAGAGAGCGCCGGTGGAAGCTACTATTCAGCGCCGTCCGGCACGGCGGTCGCCGCGACCAAATCCCAGGTGCTTCAGGCAACGCTGGAGAGCTCAAACGTCAACCCAGTCACCAGCATGGTGGAGCTGATCACCGCTCAGCGCCAACTGGAGACGATGCGCCGCGCGCTCTCGATGTTCAGCAGCGAGATGGACAAGACAGCGGCTCAGGATTTGCCACGCGTAAGTTGATGTGAGACTTCTGCGCAGAGTTTGAAAGGAATCAGATATGTTTCGTGCTCTTTATACAGCGGCCAGTGGAATGACAGCCCAGCAGATGAATCTGGATAACATCGCCAACAATCTGGCGAACTCCAGCACCACGGGCTTCCAGCAGCGTCAGGTGAATTTTACCGACCTCCTTTATCAAAGCCAGATCATGCCGGGCGCAGCCGCAACGCAGCAAACGACGCAGGCGGCGGGCTTGCAGATCGGCCTCGGCACGCGCGCCTCTGAGACCGAGATCATTCAGACGCAAGGCGACTTTTCTTCGACCGGCAATCCGCTCGATCTGGCCATTCAGGGTGCAGGGTACTTTCAAATCCTGATGCCGAACGGGCAGATCGGCTACACGCGGGATGGCTCCTTCCACCCCGATGCGCAAGGCACGCTTGTAACTTCTGACGGCAATGCGCTGCAACCGGCGATCACGATTCCCGCAGACGCGCTGACGGTGAGCATCGGCAGCGATGGAACGGTCAGCGTGACGCAGCCGGGCCAGTCGGCAGCGACGCAAGTCGGCGCGATTCAGACGGCTCTCTTTGTGAATCCTGGCGGACTGAACGCCGTGGGCAACAACATCTACCTGCAGACCACGGCATCCGGCCAGCCCGTAGTTGGAACGCCGGGCGGCTCGGAGGGACTGGGAAGCCTGCAACAGGGGATGCTGGAGCAATCGAACGTCAGCGTCGTCAACCAGTTCGTGGCTATGATTCTGTCTCAGCGATCTTACGAGTCGAACTCGAGGGTCGTGAAGGCAGCCGATGAGATGTTGCAGCAGTTAAACCAGCTCGCCCAGTAGCGGTTCCGGCATCACAGTGAAAGCGGCAGTGAGTCTATGACGACCAAATTCATAACGGCTTTGGTGATTGCGGCGATGAGCGCGACGGGGTGGGTCCATTCCATAGCGCAGGCGCAAGTCCGCTTTCCTCTCACCGAACACCAGGTCGCACAGGCTCTCACCAGCAATGGAATTGAAACCGCGGACCGGCAGGTCACTCTGCTGGCCAAGGTGGTTGCCGCCGAGCCTTCTCCAATGCTTGAGGTGTTGTCTGTCGAGCAACTCCCAAGCCAATCGCCGGACAAGCAACGCGAATCCCGCTCTCTGATCAAGCTTGGCTGCCGATCGGTGGCTACCTGTTTGCCTTTCTATTCCATTGTCAACAGGCTGGACTCAGCACCGGTCTCGCGCAGCATCTCCCCTGCCAGCGGCACTCCCGCGTTGAAGCAAAACGCCGCAATCGTAATGCGTGCCGGTACGCACGCAACCCTGGTGATGAACGACGCGCGCGCGCATGTCGAGATCGCCGTCGTCAGTCTTGAGAACGGCATTGCCGGCCACAAGATCCGCGTGGCAAGTCCGGATCGCAAGAGGGTCTATGTTGCCGAAGTTGTCAGCGCAAATCTGCTGAAGAGGAGCTTCTAAGATGCGGTTGGAATCCAAACTCGCAAGACAGGCCGCTGTCCTCACGCTGTTCGGCGTTGCTTCGAGCTATGCCGTCTGCCTCCCAGGGCGCAAACCGGACCCGAAGGCCGCCGAGCTTTTGCGGGCGCAGTACATTGCCCGCCTGCAGCAGCAGTATGTTCCGGCAACGGACGAACACACCCTCGGAAGCCTCTGGTCGCCGGGCAGCGCGCTGGGAGACTTTTCTTCCGATTACAAGGCGCACCGGCTGAACGACACGATCACCATTCAGGTCGCGGTTCAAACAACGGCGGCGCAGTCGGGCACGGTGGACAGCGAACGCAGCTTTACGACCAACTCCGCTATTACCGGCGTGCTGGGGAAGGCTCCGTCGGCGACTAATCCGCTGCTTTCGGCGAACTCGTCGTCGGTGCACAAGGGACAGGGATCGACGGCATCGAATACGACCTTTCAGACGAACCTGACCGGACAAGTGATTGCCGTGCTTCCCAACGGGAATCTCGTGATTGAAGCCGCGCGGCAGATCTTCATGAACAACCAGCACGAGAATATCGTCGTGCGCGGCATGATCAGGCCGGGCGACATCGGCCCCGGCAACACGGTCCCATCGACGGCTCTCAGCAATCTCGAAATTGAGATGAAGGGCAAAGGAATCATTTCGGACGGTGTTCGTCCGCCGAACTTTATCACGAGGGCGGTCCTATGGCTGTTGAACTTCTAACCGCTATCCAACTCGAAATGCGGCAACCGAAGCGCCTTCGCTGGCTCGGCGCGCTCGCTGCGATCTGGCTGCTAGCCTCGTATCCAGCACTCGGCTCCAATGTTGACCGCAAGGTCATGATTCGCGATCTGACGCAGATTCAAGGCGTACGCGACAATCAGCTCGTGGGCTATGGGTTGACAATCGGCCTGAACCGCACGGGAGATACACAGCAGACCTTCTTTACCGTGCAGACACTGGCGAATTCGCTGCAACGGATGGGCGTGCAGATTGCACCCGGTGTTGTGGTGGTGAAGAATGTCGCCGCCGTCTTTGTAACAGCCACGCTTCCTCCCTTTTCCCGTCCTGGAATGAAGCTGGATGTAACGGTCTCCTCAGTGGGCGACGCTAAAAGCATTCAGGGTGGAGTACTGCTGCTGACAGCTCTTCGCGCGGCCAACGGAGAGGTCTACGCCGAGGCACAGGGTCCGCTGGTTGTTGGAGGATACTCGGAAGGCGCATCCGGCAACTCGAAGAGCGTAAACCATCCAACGGTTGGCAGGATCTCTGAAGGCGCGACGATCGAGCGGGAGGCAGCCGTTGACCTGAGCCGCTTCAAGACCGTCTCGCTGCTTCTGCAAAACCCCGACTTCACCGCAGCGCGCGACATTGCGGACGTGATCAACAAGGACTTTGGGAAGCCGGTCGCCGCGGCTCTCGACAGCAGACGTATCGATGTAGATGTAGCAGCCAGCGGCATCACCTCCGTGCCTACACTAATTTCGCGGGTCCAGAATCTTTCGATCAGCTTCCATTCACCGGCCAAGGTCGTAGTCAACGAACGCACCGGCACCATTGTGATGGGGGGCGACGTCCGGCTTTCTCCGGTTTCGGTCATTCAAGGCAGTTTGACCATCGACGTACAGACGACGCACGTGGTTGTACAGCCACCGCCACTTTCCAATGGGAAGACGGAGATCGTGGACGAGACGAAGACGACGGTGAACGATTCGCCCGCTCAATCGATCCAATTGCAAGAGGGGGCGAACGTAGACGAGCTGATCAAGGGGCTTCATGCGATTGGCGCGACGTCGCACGACATTATTTCGATTCTGCAGGCCATCAAGGCAGCCGGCGGCCTGGATGCCGACCTGGAGGTGATCTAATGTCCGATTTTTCGATGACTGGCGCCATCTCCGCAGCCGCCTCTCAGCCGCTCAACCTGAATGCGGACAAGATTCTCCATGGCACGCCTTCGTCGTCGACAGAGAATGCCAAGATCGAGAAATCGGCGAGGGACTTTGAATCGATTCTGCTGAGCAGTTGGCTGCAACAGGCAGAACAGAGCTTCGGTTCACTGCCGGGCTCAGAAGAAGAGGAAGACGGAGACTCAGGGAAGGAACAGTTTCAAGGCATAGCCATGCAGTCGCTGGGGGCATCACTTGCCGCCTCCGGCGGAATCGGAATTGCAAAGATGATTTCAAAAAGTCTTCACAAAGCGGAGGATGCACGGGTGGATCTTGAGGCCAAGACCGACCCGGCGACCAAAAAGTAACGTATTAAGGGTGCAAATTTTGCCTGTTTCGTCAAAACTTTGCTCGACAGACTGAAACGTTTGCCGGGAAGAGCCGATAGCATTACCGAAGAGACAGGAGAACTTGCCATGAAAGTTGACCTAAACAGCTTGGCAGCGAGCCAGATTGCACTGGAACGAGGAGCAAAACAGGTCTCGAACAACGGCCAGACCAGCAATTCGGCGGCCACGGAAGACCGGATCTCGATCCATTCAGAGAGCTTGTCTGTCCAATCGTTGACCAGCAAGGCGCTGAATTCGCCATCGATCCGTCAGGACAAGGTGGACGCGCTTCGCCAGTCGGTGACAAGTGGTACGTACAAGCCGGATGCGGGTAAAACCGCGGATGGAATGATTGAGCACGACGTGAAGTAAGCGGGCAGGAACGGCAAGAGGAAGCGTTCATTCGCCCGGGATGAGATTTTGCCGGAAGGGCTTGCAATGAACCAGGGAACGCTCCAAATGCGCGACCAGATCGCCGCCACATATCTGCAGCAGATGCAGCTGTTGGCGTTTGAGATCTCCGGAGCCATGGACGCCATTGCCGCGAATACACTTCCGCAGTTTCAAGAAAGCGTGGCCAGGCAGGAGGTTCTTTGCTCCAACCTGGCCGCCATGGCAGATACGGTGAGCGAAGGCTTCCGCTCTGCCGAGACGCCTTCGCCCTCGGGCATTGACCCTTCCATCAAACGCAAGATTCAAGCGGCGAGCGATTCAATCCGCGAACTCAATCTGCAGTACGCCGCGCTTCTGAAGCACTCTGGCAAATCAATTGCAATGCTCTCTTTGTTGTGCAACAGCCACGCTGGAAGATTCCAGGAGGATCGCGGCACCAGGTCAAAACGTCAGACCTGGTCCTGCGAGATGTAACGCATGTCTCTAAATACCTCACTCTCGATCGCAGTGCAATCGCTCAACGCAGCCGCCGGCGCCCTGCAGGCGACGAACAATAATATTGCTAACGCGAACACGCCGGGCTATACCCGCGAAGTGCCCATTCTTCAAGCGTCGGCTCCTTCCACTGTCGGCAACAACCTCAGTGTGGGAGACGGCGTCGACCTTGTGAGATATCAGAGCGTGCGGGATGAGTTGCTGCAATCGCAGATCCAGCAGGAGACCTCATCGCAAAGCGGCGCCAACGCTCAACTGTCTTCTCTGCAGCAGATTCAGACTGTATTTACTACTTCAGCGCAGGATATTGGAACCGAGATGTCGGCCTTGTTCACAAGCATCTCGACACTCTCCACGAATCCCAGCAGTTCCAGTTCGCGCCAGGCAGTGCTTTCAGCCGGCCAGAACCTGGCGAATGCATTCAACACCGTCTCAAAGACCCTGACCGCCCAGCAGAGCGGACTCAACACACAAGTCACCCAGGATGTGAGCCAGATCAACCAGCTGACCAAGCAGATCGCAGCGTTGAATCCGCAGATTACCGCTTTGAAGGCTACCGGACAGGATGGCGGAACGCTGCAGGATCAGCAGAATCAGCTTGTGCTTAGCCTTTCCAAGCTGACCACGGTCTCCGTCGTTCAAAGCAATGACGGAATCACACTGACCACGGGGAATGGAACACCACTGGTCGTCGGTTCAAAAAGCTATTCGCTGCAAACCTCAACTGGCAGTGACGGCATGACGCATGTGCTCGATCAGAGCGGCGCCGACATCACGTCATCACTTACCGGCGGCAATCTCGGCGGAAGCATCCAGACGCGCGACACGGCGATCTCCGGCATGCTGACCAAGCTTGATACGCTCGCCAATCAGTTTGGGTCTGCCATGAATGCGGCGCAGGCAGCCGGCTACGATCAAAACGGCAACGCTGGCCAGGACTTCTTTACGGTCTCTGGCACAGTGACCGGCTCAGCCGCCACCATTAAGATGGCGATAACGGATCCAACGCTGGTTGCCGCCAGCTCTGATGGTTCTGCTGGAAGCAACGGCAATCTGTCCAAGCTCAGCGCGGTGCAAACGACCGCGCTCGCCTCCGGCCAGACCCCAGGCAACGCGTATGCAAGCCTGGTTTACCAGGTAGGTAGCCTAACGTCCAACGCCAACGCGGAATCGACTGCGACGACCTCCAGCCTGAATCAACTGAACGATCAGCTCAGTTCGGTCTCGGGGGTCTCGATAGACGAGGAATCCGCCAACCTCATTCAGTATCAACAGGCGTACCAGGCTGCTGCGAGAGTCGTCTCAGTCATTCAACAGCTGTTCTCGGTGACAATGAGCATGGGAACCGCAGCGGCGTCATAAACCACGGGAGGCGCGGCTGGTGGCCGCGCAAAGAAGGAAAACGATGCGCGTCACAAACCTGCTCCCAGATGTTCAGTACCAAATGCAGCAGAGCCAGCAGGCTCTGGCAACCGCGAACCAGCAGTTGTCAACCGGACTGCGGGTGAACCAGCTCTCGGACGACCCCGCAGCCTCGGCCAACATGGTGGTTTCTCTCGCCGCTTCTGCAAGCGTAGATCAATATACGAGCAATGTCAGTTCCGTTCTGCCCCGGATGCAGACGGCCGACTCGGCAATGAGCGCGATCGTCACATCACTGAACTCCGCGATCACGCTGGGCACTTCGGGCGCAAGTTCCTCCTCGGTGACAGCCAATAAACAGTCGATTGCCACGCAGGTGCAGAGCATCCTCAGCAGCGTGATTTCGCAGGCTAATACCTCATACAATGGGGTCTATGTCTTCGGCGGATCTGAAAGCACTACGCCGCCCTTCGTTGCCGCGTCAACAACCTACACCTCTTCTCAAGGATCAGTTGCAAATCCGTTGGCCGCAACGACAGCTCTGACGGCCGGCTCTGTGACTTCGATCAGTGACGCTACAACCGGCAAGACGATGACCTTCAAAGCTCAGGCCGGCGATACCGTCGCCACGTTGCAGCAGGCGATCGCCAGTGCGGCTGTTGCGGGTACCCTCTCAGCCGGGACAACTGCAACCATCAATGCAAAGGGGCAGTTATCCATCGCTACGACCAACGCATCGCAGGGAATCGTGGTCACTTCGAACGACACCTCACTCGGCGCGATGGCTGCAGATCCCAATACCGCAGTCGCCAATTCCTATGCTTACGTGGGGAACAGCACCGTTAACAGCGTGCAGGTGGGCGACTCGCTGAATGTTGCCACCAATATTCCAGGCAATCAACTGCTGACCTCTGGCGCAAATGTCATTGGCTCTCTGACTAATCTGATTGCAGCACTGCAGAACGGGACCGAATCACAGATTGGCACTGCAACCAATGCTGTCTCATCGGCATTGAATTACGTTAGTCAGCAGCGCATTCCACTGGATAGCACGATAAGTCAACTCAACTCGCAAGAGAGTTATCTGAGCCAGGAAAAGATAACTCTAACAACTCAGCAGACGTCGCTGGTTGGAATTAGCCTTTCGACTGCAGCCACGAATGTATCGCAGGCACAACTGACTAACAGCGCCGTACTGGCTGCGGCAGCCAAGGTACTGCCTCAGACCCTGCTTGACTATTTGAGATAGCCGCAAACCCTGTTGCAGAGAGCGAAGGACAGCAAGGGAAAAGCGCCGTCGCTTCTTGCGCTCTTTCCTTGCTCTATCCGATATGAGTGATTGAATGCAGAACCTATCTTATGTCTCTATGGTGACAGGGTTTCGGGATAGGTTCCCAAGTAATTCTCAATTCCATATCCATGTTGGCTTCTGTCTGTTTCCAATCGATGCTGCAGCACATAGAGGTAGCGGAGTATGTACCCAACTTTAAGACAACATTCCTATGAAAAGAAAAATGAGTTGACATTTGGATTGAAATGATTTTCACAGATGGCCGATAAGTGGTCTGTCCAAGACGACCTCCTTCTCGACGAACAGGAGCCTCAAAGCAGGCCCCACACACAAAGCCGAGTGCAGGCGAAAAAGGGCAAATAAGGAGAAACACCAATGGCACTCACAGTCCTGAATAACATCTCCTCCATGACGGCGGAGAATGCATTGTCCAATACACAGGCGAACCTGCAAAAGACCCTGACACAGCTGTCTACCGGCATGAAAATCAATTCCGGATCGGACGATGCGGCAGGATTGTCGATTGTCAGCGGGTTGAACGCGAACATCGCCGCGCTCACTCAGTCACAACAGAATGCCAGCAACGGCATTGGCTTGCTGCAGACCGCTGACGGCGCCCTTTCGCAGGTCACCACGCTCCTCAACCGCGCTGTAACGCTGGCCACCGAAGGCTCGACGACCGGCATCACCTCCAGCCAGGCAACCGCGCTCAATACCGAGTATACGTCGATCCTCGCGGAAATCGACCAGATTGGGCAAGCGACCAACTTCAACGGCTCGAACGTGTTCTCTTCGAACGCGCCCACGACCTTTGACTCGACACAGGGTTCGGCTGCCAATCCTCTGGCCACCACAACCACTCTGACAACCGGCTCGCAGACGGTCATTCATGACTCGGCTACCGGTGGCACGATGGTCTATACAGCACAAGCCAGCGACACAATCGCCGATCTGGCCACAGCAGTCACCAACGCCGTCACCGCTGGAACACTATCAGCCGGCACGGCTGCAACCATCAACGGTGGAAAGCTCGAGATCGGCGGCGGCGGCGCGATCAACGTCACGTCCAATGACGCTGTCCTCGGCCCGATGGTCGCTCCCAGCAGCAACAACACCAGCACAGTCTACATTGGCGACGGCACGACGGCTTCTGGTGCCAACACGCAGATCCAGACCACCATCAATGCGCTCTCCGCGACAGCCCTGTCTCTTACAGGAAATGCGGCCAGCCTGACCAGCACGGCCAACGCCCAGACGTCCTTGGCCGCCATCACCACCGCCATCAACACCATCTCCGCACAGCGCGGCACCATCGGCGCTTCCGTCAACCGCCTCAACGCGGCAAGCGGCGACATGGCCAGCCAGGTGACTAACCTGCAGAGCGCATCCAACAGCCTCTCGAACGCCGATATCGGCAAGGCTGTTGCCAACATGACCCAGTACAACGTGCTGCAGTCGACCGGCATGGCCGCCCTGCAACAGTCCAACCAGGCCCAGCAGGCTGTTCTGAAGCTGGTCCAGTAGCTTAACGCAACATTTACTGTGGTGCTGGGGGTGGCGTCGCGAGGCGCCCCCCCTTCACCATGGATGAATACGACCTTGAGTAAAACACCGAACAGTTCACCGCCAACTTTCAGGCCTCCGGTCAACTAAGCCGGAATTGCGGGGGGCGGAATTCTCTCGTTCCCTCCCGGAAGAGAGGTAGAAGCTATGAGTGCCACATCTTCAGCGGTCGTGTCGGCCACCACCGCCTCAACTTCGACATACAGTATAAGCGACGTTCTGGCGGCAAGCTCCGGCACAAGCACGGCCGGCATTGATGTCGACGCGGCAGTGGCTGCAGCGCTCTATGCAGATCGCGCACCCGAACGGGCATGGCAAGCCGACCAGGCGACGCTTTCAAGTCAGACGACGGCAATCAAAACCATACAAACGGCGACTGAAGCGCTCGCCGCCGATATGCAAAACCTCAATACCCTGACAGGCCCCCTGGCGGCAAGAACTGTTACCTCATCCAATAGCAGTTACGTCACAGCGACTGCGGCCACCGGGACGGTAACCGGCACCCACACGGTAGTGGTCAATAGCTTGGCTACCACGGCGGGTTGGTATTCGGGCGTTGAATCCAGTCCCACCGCCACGCTTCCGACATCATCCTTCACTCTTACCACCGCATCCGGGGATTCAGTGACATTCCAGACCGGTAGCAATACTACTGGCGATAACTTGAACGACCTTGCTACAGCCATCAATAATGCCACGACAAGCTCTGGCGCCAGTCTGGGCATTAAGGCCACTGTCGTTAGCGATTCCACAGGATCCAGATTAGCTATTACATCCAAGGCTCCTGGCGCCGCAAACGATTTCTCAATATCGGAGCCTTATACCTCCTGGACCGCTCCGCAGATGAGTTCGGGTGAAACGCTTGCGGCCAACAGCTTAACCCTGACCATCAACGGGACACCCGTTACCGTTACAACCAAATCAGGCGAAAGCTATGCAGATCTGGCCACGTCAATCAATAATTTGCCGGCCAATACATATACGCAGACGGATAATTCAACCGATCCGCCAACGGTTACTACGAGCACTTACGTCACAGCGACCGTCACCACCGATGCAAGCGGCAACACGAATCTGACAATTGCAAGCACCGACGGGAAGACCCCGTTCAGTATCAACGAACCAAGTTCGACCGACACCACCTTCGCATTTACGCAGGCTGCTCAAGGAGCAGATGCGTCAATCACAGTGGACGGAGTCCCCGCCCACTATTCGAGCAACACGGTTACAGGAGCAATTGGTGGAGTTACGTTGAGTCTCCTGGGAGCGGCTCCGGGATCTCAAATTGGCTTAACGGTGGCGTCCGATGCCTCGCAGGTGTCAACAGCGATCAATCAGTTCGTTACTGATTACAACACGGCCATCGGGCTTGTGACTTCGCAGTTCGACTACAGCAGCGGCAGCGGTCAGGGAGTGCTCGCGGGCGACCCAACTATCCGTAGCTTGCAGAACTCGCTGGAGCAGGCAATTAGCTTTGTGAATAAGCCGGCGACGGGAACGACCACGGTATCGATGTTGAGCGATATGGGCATCACAATGAGCAATGATGGCACGCTTTCGGTTAATTCATCCACCTTGAATGCTGCGCTCGTCAACAACCCCTCCGATGTCCGTAATTTCTTTGAGGGCGACGCATTGAACGGTTTTGCCAATTCAGTGTACAGTGCACTGAATGCCTACACAAGTCCAGCGAACGGCGCCTTCAAAGTGGATCTGAGCAGCATCGCTGCCACAAGCGCCTCCATAACGTCCCATATCGACGACTTTGAATCAGGTTACATCGCAAGCCAGAAGACGTTACTTACCGCCGAGTACAGCGAGGCTGAAACTGCACTTCAGGGTCTATCCGCCAAGATGGCGCAAATCAATGCCCTGTTGGGCCTTACCTCGAGCAGCAAGTAGAGATGGGTGATACGAATGACGACCGAACTTTCATATAGAAGATCATCCATTGCCGGCGCCAGCTCGATTGGCCTGATGATTGTCCTTCTTGATACGCTGGTGGGCGACCTTCGCCGCGCAGGCACGGCACTTCGCAGGAACGACATCGAGACGCGCTGCAAAGAGCTGAACCATGCCGCGCTTGTACTAGGCCAGTTGGAGAGCTGGATCGATCTGAAGAACGGCGGAGAGTCGGCCGAGACTCTCTCCAGATTTTACGCGTACCTGCGTGCAAAGATGCTCGAGGCATCCATCAGCAAATCTGCAGAGGAACTGGATAAGCAGATTGAGATGGTTCTTCACGTAAGGAGCTCGTGGCAACAGATTGATATGTCTCCGCTGACGGCAGTTGAAAAACAACCCGGAGTCGCGACTGAACAGATCCACTCGCTTTATTCGCCATCCGCTGGGGATATGACAGAGAGAGTTTCATTTTCGCAATCGGCCTGACTTGCTTTTCACCGGCATCTAGATCGCGGTCTTTCCAGCGTGTCTTTTCTGAGCGGATCAATCGCTACCGGTATTCAAGCGAATAGGCAATGGATGCACGCAGAGATCAGCTTTTTGCCCGGTGCCTGAGGAATGAACTCTGCAGTGCAAATGGCCGATTGGATGCGTAATGCCGCTGATCGAGATGCTGAGCCGATGAGTGAGGAATCAATGAAGGCGCTAGTGGTAGAGACGTCGAGTACGATGAGAGCCGTCTTGCGCCGCATACTGTCCATGCGAGGATTTGAAGTCTTGGAAGCCGAGAACGGCCGCCAGGCACTCAGCGTTTTGAATTCCATGGGCAAAGCCGATCTTGTCCTTGTCGATTGGAATCTGCATGAGATGAACAGCCTGGAGTTTATTACCCATCTGCGCCATGAAACTGCTCATAAATCCATTGTTCTGATGCTGACCGAACGCGAGCCTGGAATTAGAGAAAAGCAAAATGCACTCATTGCAGGCGCAGACGATTATCTGACGAAGCCCTTCACGTCTCTTCAAATCGATGAAAAGATGGCGCAAGCGGGTCTCATCTGGCATGGCAAAGTAACTGTGATAAACAACGCCTTTACTGCCGATAATTAGAGCATCAGAGTAATGCACTCCGTTGGTTTTGAACGCCTTGGTTGAAACTGCAAACGAGCAAGTCGTCGGCTAACGCAGAGGGAGTTTTCCAATGGTTGCCTGCGATGTCTGCCGTCTCATCGATGATCGTCCCGCTCGGGCTACGATCCTCATCTGGCAGCGCCAATTTGCAGTTATGAATCTCCGCTCGATCCATCGGCACTCACTTGCTTATCCATTTATGGCACCAGAATTCGCGAAGGGGTTTCCCAAGTGAACAAGAGCACACTGAGCGGAATCGCCATCGCGGTGACGGGAATCGCCGTCGGCCTGTATCTAGATGGCGGCAAGGTCGGGCAGATGCTCCAACCTACTGCGGCTCTGATCGTACTCGGAGGCACGCTTGGCGCAGTGCTGGTTCAGTTCCCATTTTCGATCGTGATTCAGGCGACCAGGCATTTGAAAGAGGTCTTCTTCCCCAAAGAGGACCCTGCCTCGCAAGTGATCGAGGACCTGCTGCGCTATGCGCTAAGAGCGCGCCGCAACGGGTTGGTCTCTCTTGACTCAGAACTCGAATTCATTGAAAGCCCATTTCTGCGAAAGGCGATGACCCTGGCTGTAGACGGCGTCCGATCAGCCGAGCTTCGCCAGACGATGGAAGTTGAGATGGACATCGAGGAGGGCAGCGAGAGCCTGATCCCCAAGGTCTTTGAGGCAGCCGGCGGATTTGCGCCGACGATTGGAATTCTGGGCGCAGTCATCGGTCTCATCCAGGTCATGCAGCGGCTGCAGAGCATCGATGAGGTGGGCAGGGGAATCGCAGTGGCATTCGTCGCGACAATCTATGGCGTCGGATCGGCGAACATCTTCCTTCTCCCCTGCGCCGGAAGAGCCAAGATGGTGATGCAGAGAAAGCAACTGCTGCGAGAGATGATGCTCGAAGGAGTGGTCTCGATCGTCGAAAAGGTGAACCCCAGGGTGCTTGAAGCGAAGCTCTCTGTCTACCTTCCTCGCACTGCCGAAGCTGCAACTGTCAAGATGGCAACGAAATGAGAAGGCACCGCGAACGCGAAGATGATACCCATCCAGAGCGCTGGATGGTGTCCTATGCCGATTTCATGACGCTTCTGTTTGCGCTCTTTGTGGTGCTATTCGCTTCTTCCTACCACGACAAGAAGACGATTCAACAAGTCTCTTCGGCGGTCAAAAACGGATTTCAAGAGATGGGAACCTTCGCGGGAAGCGATAGCGTTCAGGATAGGCCATCATCGGACATGTCGAAGCTTGGCGGCGTACTGAGTCCGAACGACTCCGGTGGGACAAGGACTAGCGCGGTTCCCGGAAACGCCGGCATCGACCTTGTCGAGCTGCATCGAAAGCTCACAAAGGCTCTCGGCAAGGAGATCGAGCGGCAGGAAGTTGAGTTGCGAATGACCCCCGAAGGCTTCGTCATCAGCCTTCATGAACTTGGATTTTTCAACAGCGGCCAGGCGAGCCTGCTGCCAGGGTCGGAAGACAAGATCAAGCGAATTGCGGCGGTATTGATGCAGTACGGCCTCGATATGCGGATCGAAGGGCACTCCGACAATGTCCCTATCCACAACGAAACGTTTGGCTCCAACTGGGAACTGTCGACGGCTCGTGCGATGGCGGTCGCGATGATGCTGATCAATGATGCCGATTTCGATCCACAGCGAATGTCGATCGCAGGATATGCTCAGTATCACCCGGTCGCGAGCAACGATACGCCAGAGGGCCGCCGCGCAAACCGGCGAGTCGACATCGTTGTTGTGGCGGTATCGAAGCCTGCCGGGCAGGCTTCAGCAGCTTCTCCGAGGCAATGACTGGCACACCCACTCGACCAACACAAAGGCTGACGGCGAGCGGCTAGTGCATCAATGCTTGCAGAGTATTGCCCGCCGACAGCAAGGCCTTGAGATAGTTGTCAGCGCTTTGGCGCACCAGTGGATCACTGTGCGGCGGCCCCTTCCCTTCCCCACCACGCTCGTGATACTTGCACAGTTCGAGGGCCTTGCCGATTCCCTCTGGAGATCCGAGAAGCGCAGCCTCAATCCTGGAACTAAGATAGATCAGGCCAAGCAGTTGTTTCATTGAAATGCAAAGCATCCGGTCCATCATAGAGAGCATTCCGAGCATATACAATTCCGCCGGATTCTCATTGAGTGCCGGCGCGAGCGACTCGCAGAAGTGCGCCCGCTCGAGAGCCTGCCTGACATCGCTATCCGATGAAGAACGAGCGAGCTTGCCGGCAAGGATGATAGTGATCAGCTTCCGGAAAGCGTCTTCGCCGACTGCAATCAGAGCCGCCTGAATCGTCGATATGCGATATCGAAATCCATAGAGGGCCGAGTTGGCGAGCCGAAGCAGCCGGTAACAGAGAGAGGGCTCCAGCAGCAGAAGGCGCTCAATCTCTCTGAAGTTGGGATCTGGATTGGCCAGCAGCGCAAACAACTGGAGATACGAAAACTTATTCGCCGGAATTTGCGATTCGGAGATGATCTCAGGCCGCTGGTAAAAGTAGCCTTGAAAGAAGGTGTTCCCTTCCAACTGCGCCGCTTGCACTTCAGCTTGGGTCTCGACCTTCTCTGCAACAAAAGCCGTCTTCCGGTTACGGCACATACCGTAAATCTCTTGCCTCTCGGCTGCATCGGAAGCGCGGAAATCGACCTTGATAAAGTCAGCTATCGCCACCAGTTCCCGCTTGCATTCATCTGGCATGAAATCATCCATGGCCAGGCGAAAGCCAGCTTGTTTGAGCTGCTTGCAGGCTTTGACGACTTCGGCGTCAGGAGGGACTGTTTCGAGTATTTCCAGAATCACCGAGCGGCTTGGCAGCACCTTGACCGTTCCGCGAACCAGGGAATCGCGCGTGCAGTTGATGAATAGATTTGGGGAGGCAGAGCAGGCGATCATCGAGAGGCAGCTATCGATGGCCGAGTTCGTGGCATGTTCGCCGTCGCCCGAAAAGCAGTTGTCCGTGCCTGAGCGAAACAGGATCTCATGGCCATAGACTTGCATTTTGCTGTCAAGGATAGCTTGCCTACCGATAAACCTGAGCTCGTTGCCTGTGCCTGTGGCCATTCAACTTCCCCTCAACCGCTTGAATGCAAGCTCCAGACTCTATACTTTTGGCGAGCAATAATCGATCACCGGATGAGTTTCTTGCAGCTTGTGAAGCAATAACTTGGCCCCGAGTAATGCGGCACAACCTGTTCAACGGCCCTCAAGCCTGATGGGAATAAAATCGGAGAGAATAGTGAACTTTCCGCCCTGATATCCTTCGATCGTGACGTTGAAATAGTTCCTGCGAAAGGGTTGCTTAAAGGCCTTTTCCGCCGGACCATCGATATAAGCAGGATCGGTGACCATCTTTGAGAAGACCGCCCGGCCCTCGGTTGTGATCGAGGCGGCGGCAATGTTCAGCACCTCAAGAATCGCATCGCGCATAAGTTCTTCGATTGGAGCCGTCTTGAGGTGCTCTTTCACCGCTTGGTCTGGCAGGCCAACCAGAGCCCCGGCAATGGAGCCGAGCAATAGTAGATCTGCCTTGACGACGATAGCAACATCATGAGGCATCACGGAGTAAATACCGTAGACTTGCCTCATCTTCGATTCGGGCAGGGCGGTTCCCTGCACAAACGCGACTTTGCGGCCTGTTAGCTGCGAGAATGCCTTCGAAAGAAGAAATGCACTCGGTTCCGACATGTGTCAACACCCACCTAGAATTGGCGACAAGGCTCGTTGAACGTCTTCCGGGGTAAACGGCTTGGAGATCACAAAAGTCGCTCCGCATTCCATGGCGATCTCCTTGATTCCCTTTGAAGTCTCCGATGTAATGAATCCGAACGGAACACCGTTCTGCGTTGCTCTCAGTTCTCTGAGAAAGTCGATTCCCGACATCTCCGGCATATTCCAGTCAGAAAGCACGAGCTTGGGCTTTTCTCCGCGGAGCTTTTCCAATGCCTGCGCGCCGTTCTCTGCCTCGCCCACGGTAAGCCCGCGATAACCTGCCTGCCGGATCGCCCTTTGGACAATCATACGCATCGTCCTGCTGTCGTCCACCAGAAGTATATCCATGCGGCCCCCTTGTAGAGTTTTCTTCCCCCTACGTCTCAAGAATGAGTAGAGGTCCGGATCGAACTTCTTCCTATCGGCACATTGTATTGAATCGGATAGGGGGCGGCAGGAAAATTCCATGACCTGCGCAGCAGCATGCAAGAAAGAAAAGAAGATAGGAATTTTCGTATCCGGAACGTTTCGAGACGAAAGGGCTTCACGATCTTTCCAGGCAACGTAGACGGCGTTCAGGGGTGACTAAAAGGAGACGGCATCCTGCTCACACTCTTGAACGTGTAGAAAGAATTTGCCGATAGAGCTGAATCGAGCGGCGACTCTCTTCACCACCTCAGAAGAGCGAGCTTGAGAAAGCTGCGGCTGCGGGGAGCGGAAAACGACTATGGACAACATAAGTGCTGAAGATCAGGAGACCATCCGGGAATTTCTGGTCGAAAGTGACGAGAACCTTTCGCGCCTGGACTTGGACCTTGTCGAGCTTGAGAAACACCCTGGCGACACATTGCTGCTTGGCAGCATCTTCCGCACAATTCATACCATCAAGGGAGCGTGCGGCTTCCTGGCATTTTCTACCTTAGAGAAGATCACTCACCAGGCCGAGAGCCTCCTGAGCCAACTGCGTGACGGCAAGCGGGAACTGACTCCTGAATTGGTTTCTCTTATTCTGGAGACGGTTGACGCGACGCGGAAGGTGCTTGCCTCGATCGAGGCAAGCGGGAAAGAAGGCCCGCTCCGCTTTGAAGACCTAACCGAACGACTGCGCGCCGCGGCACAACTACCCGCAGCCGCCGAGAAGCCGGCAGCTCCAGTTCAGGCCTCTCCAGTTCCGCCAGCTCCGAGTGCGGCACCCGCGCCCAAGGCTCCGCCTGCACCCAAGGCAGAGGCTCCAATCGCTATAGCGTCTCCTCCCCCGTCCAACAATGCGCAGCCCAAAAACGAGCAGCCGGCTGCCACGCAAGAGGGCGACGGAGAAAAGCGGAAGGAAAGCGGAAAGAGAGAGGAAGAGTCTGAGCGCCATTCCGCCGCGGCCGAGGCGAACATTCGAGTCGGCGTCGGTCTTCTCGACAAGCTCATGGATCTGGTGGGAGAGCTTGTGCTTACTCGCAACCAGATTCTCCAGTTCAACACCGAGCGGGAGGACGCGGCACTCAACGTCACGTCGCAAAGGCTGAATCTGATCACGACCGAACTGCAAGAGGGTGTCATGAAGACGCGCATGCAGCCTATCGGTGTGGTGTGGAACAAGCTGCCGCGTGTGGTGCGCGATATGGCCGTTTCTCTCGGCAAGCAGATCCAGCTTGAGATGGACGGCGCCGAGACCGAGTTGGACAGGACAATCATTGAAGCCATCAAAGACCCATTGATGCACCTGATTCGCAACTCCTGCGACCATGGCATCGAAATGCCTGATGTCAGAATTGCCGCCGGTAAAAATCCAGAGGGGAAACTGACCTTGCGCGCCTTCCATGAAGGCGGACAAGTCAATATTGAAATCAGTGATGATGGAGCTGGAATTGACGTCGCGCGCGTCAAGCAGAAAGCCATCGAAAAAGGTCTCTTGCGGCCGGAACAGGTTGAAAAGCTGTGCGAGCGCGATGCGCTTGGACTGATCTTTCTGCCCGGGTTCTCCACGGCGCAAGCAGTCACCAACATCTCCGGCCGCGGAGTCGGAATGGATGTGGTGAAATCCCACATCGAGAAGATAGGCGGACTTGTTGACCTGTTCAGCCGCCCAGGTGAAGGCGCCACTGTCAAGATCAGAATCCCCCTCACACTGGCCATTATCCCCGGCTTGATTGTATCGAGTGGCGGAGAGCGATTTGTGATTCCTCAGGTCAGCCTGCTTGAGCTGATTCGTCTTGAAGCCGACACGGTCGGAAAACATATCGAATACGTGCATGGAACGCCGGTGTACCGCCATCGCGGGACCCTGCTGCCTATCGCGTACCTCAATCAGGTACTGGGACTGAAGCAGACAAACGAATTGGATGCTGTCAGTATCGTGGTTTTGCAGGCGGAAGATCGCCAGTTTGGCCTCGTCGTGGACGGCATCAACGACACCCAGGAGATCGTCGTCAAGCCTCTTGGGAAGCAACTGAAGGGACTCACGTTGTATGCCGGCGCCACGATCATGGGTGATGGCCGCGTGGCTCTCATTCTGGATGTGCTCGGAATCGGCCAGCAAGCCGCCGTGTTTGGCGAGCCTCATGAAGCGGCGCGCACGGCGGAGAAGGAAAAAACGCAAGCCAAGACCGAGTTGCAGCGCCTGCTGCTGTTCCGGGCTGGCTCCTTCGAGCGGCTTGCTATTCCGCTTTCGCTTGTCGCCCGGCTCGAGGAGTTCCCACGCTCGTCGATCGAACATGCGGGCGGAGGCCAGGTCATTCAATATCGGGATCACATTCTTTCCCTGGTCAGTCTGCGGACAATTCTGGAACCCGGATCTCTCGACACCGGTTCGCTCCCCAATCCCGTGCAGGTGGTTGTCTTCAACGACGGCGATCGCAGCATAGGAATGGTCGTAGACGAGATTGTGGACGTTGTCGAAGAGGCGGTGACGATTCGGCGCAAGGCGGCTCGACACGGCCTGCTCGGCTCTGGAGTCGTTGGCAAACGAGTCACCGACTTCCTCGATCTGAACCGTGTGATCGATGCCGCCAGAGAGAGCTGGCTGAATGGCGTTGATGGTTGCACGAAAAGCCAGCGAGTGCTCATCGCCGATCCTTCGGCCTTCACCAGAGGCATGATTCGCAGCGGACTTGACGTTGCCGGCTACACCGTTCTTGAGGCTGCAAATCTGGACGAAGCGCTGCACTGCATGGAACATCAGCCGATCAACGCCGTTCTGGCTGCCCTGAATCTAACGCCCGGGCAAGGTTCCGCACTGCTGGCTGCCATACGCCGCCGTCCTGAGTGGGAAGCAGTTCCGGTGATTGCCGTAGCCGACTCAGCAGAGGAGATCAATAAGTCGCAATGGCGCGCGCAGGGCTTCCTTGACTGCCAGACCAAGTTCGACTCAACCGCAATCCTTGAAGCTGTGACAAGGTTTGTCTCGGCTTCAACCTTGGACGAACTTGAGTTTGCCGGAGAGGTGAGATAAGCCATGGCAACGAATCGTGCGACGATGAAACCGGCAAAGCAGCAGAACAGCGGCCAGTTCTCCACGTTCTTTATCGAAGATCTGTTTTTTGGCGTGGATGTCCTCCATGTACAGGAGGTGCTGCGTTTTCAGCCCATGACGCCGGTGCCGCAGGCGCCGGAGGTTGTCGAGGGGCTGATCAACCTGCGCGGCCAAATTGTCACTGCAATCGATATGCGGCGAAGGCTCCAGATGCCACAACTCGCCGCAGGCAGGACTCCAATGAACATCGTGGTCCGCACGCCGGATGGAGCCGTGAGCCTGCTGGTCGACGAAATCGGAGACGTGCTGGAGATTGAAGCAGCCAACTACGAACGGCCTCCTGACAACCTCGATCCAGCGGCTAAAGAACTCATCAGCGGCGTTTACAAGATGAAGAACAACCTGCTGCTTGTTCTTGATACCGAAAAGGCAGTTGAAGTGAGCGGAAGCCTCGCATCTCTGAACTCGAAACTTGGTGCACAATCTTCCGAATCGGCGGCGAATGGACGGCGGCCTTCCCCGTCGGCATCCAACGCCACAGCAGGGGAACAGGCGGAGCCGTCCCAATCGCAAGGTCCTGCCGGAAAAGCTGCGAAGAGAGTGGCTTCGAGAAAGGCCGACGGTGCGGTGCGCTTGGCGAAAGCGGTGCCAGTGTAAACAAGAATCCCGTGCCGATTGAGCAAAAGTACCAAATCGGTCGATAACGAGGTGCTGCTCCAAATTCTGGAGATTATGCGCCTACTGAGAGCATCGCAGAATGGGTGCTTGAGTAAGCCTGGCAAGGCCGGGCAGTAGACAGGGCAGGAAGGCTTGCGAAGAAGCGCAACCACCCGAAGGGAGTAAGGGCAATGAAGTGGATGAAGTGGTTTTATGACATGAAGATCGGCACTCGACTTCTCGCAGCTTTCGTCATTGTGGGGATTATCACCGCTGTCGTCGGCTATACGGGCATCGCCAGCCTGAGCAAGGTTGCGGATCTGTCCGCGGCCTCCTATGAAAAGGAGACCCTTGGTATCATGGAGGCCAAACAGGCAAACATCGATGTCATTGGAGTCGACAGAGCGGTCAAAAATGTGCTTCTTTCCAATACCTCGGAAGAGCGCGAGCAGTACAAGGCACAGGTGGACGCATACACTGGCCTTGTCACTGATGACCTGGAAAAGGCCAAAGCCACAGTCCATACAGAAAAGGGAAAAGCTCTGCTGACGCAGGTCGACCAGGCCTGGAAAGAGAGCCAAGCATCCACTGCTAAGGTCGTTGCTCTCGCCATGGATAAGGGCGATCGGCGAGCCGCAGTGGAACTTGCCTTCGGAGACGGTCGTGCGAAGTCGGATGCTATTGAGGATCAGCTCGCCCAGTTCTCAACATTGAAGCAAGACCTTGCGAAGCAAGACGAGCAAGAGACAGACAAGACATATCACCACAGCCGCACGATACTGCTATCTCTGGTTCTGACTGGCATTCTGCTTGGCCTGGGTCTGGGCATTTTCATTTCGCGCAGCATCTCCGGACCGCTTGGCCTGATGGTTACCGCGGCGAAGAATATCGCAGCGGGCGACATGAATCAGAAGATCGAATATCGTTCAGGCGACGAAGTCGGTGTACTGGCTGAATCATTCCGCGGAATCGTCGAGGCCGTGAACGGATTGACGCGCGATGCGTTCATGCTCTCGGAAGCCGCCGGCCTAGACAAGCTGGAGACTCGTGCAGACACCTCGAAGCATCAGGGCGACTATCGCCGGTTGATCGAAGGATTCAATGGAACACTCGATGTTGTGGTGGAAAAGGTCAACTGGTATCAGTCGATCATCGATGCTGTGAATGCTCCGATTCACGTAATAGACAAGAATATGAACTGGGTATTCCTCAATAAGGCGTTCGAAAAGCTCATGGTGGATAACCAGATCATCAAGAGCCGGAAAGACGCACCTGGAATGGCGTGTTCATCGGCAAGAGCTAATATTTGCAAGACAGAACACTGCGGTATTGCGCAACTAAGCAAAGGCGTCGGAGAAACATTCTTTGATTGGAACGGCCTGAAATGCAAGCAGGAAACCTCAAAGCTGACCAACCTCAAGGGCGAGCACATCGGTTTTGTAGAGGTCGTGTCTGATTTGACTCCTATTATTGCCGCTAAGGACTACACCAATACCGAGGTGGTTCGGCTGGCATCCAATCTCGTCCAAATCGCAAAGGGTGATTTGAAGGTAAATCTGAAGCTGGCAGATGCTGATAAGTTTACCGGCGAAGCACATGAGCAGTTTGCGCAGATCAATGACAGTCTGGTCGAGGTGGTGAATGCGATTGACGCATTGACAGCCGACAGCACCTCACTCGTGGACGCCGCCCTCGCAGGCAAGTTGGCAACCCGAGCGGACGCCTCCAAACATCAAGGTGATTATCGCAGGATCATTCAAGGCGTCAACGACACCCTGGACGCGGTCATCGAGCCTTTGAACTTGGCCTCTGGAGCCATTAATCAAGTAGCCAAGGGAGAAGTTCCTAATAAAATCACCAAGGAATATCCCGGTGATTACAAGGCCATCAAAGACAACATCAACACCCAGGCCGTGTTTCTGGAGTCCCTCATCGGCGAGGTTCAGCGGCTCATTCAGGCCGGCGTCAATGGCGAACTGCAAGTACGGGCGGACGCCTCCAAGTATCCGGGGGGATGGGGAGTAATCATCCAAGGCTTCAACGATACGCTTGACGCAGTAGTGGGGCCGCTTAGTGTCGCTGCCGATTACGTAGACAAGATAGGCAAAGGAATCGTCCCGCCGACGATCTCTGCGACCTACAAAGGCGACTTCAACACCCTCAAGAACAGCCTCAATGCCTGCATCGATGGCCTTGGCGGCCTCGTGGAAGCGGACGCGGTATTAAAGAGAATGGCCGTCAACGACTATACCAAAAAAGTTGAAGGGAAGTACGAAGGGGTCTTTGCCACCGTTGCCGAATCCACCAATAGTGTAATAACGAGACTCGAACATCTTATCTTCTCAATGAAGAACATCTCCCGAGGTGAACTTAGCGAGTTGCCAGAATATAAGAAGATTGGGCGCAGATCGGAAGGCGATGAGCTGATGCCAACCATCATTGTCGTGATGGAAACCATCAAGGCTTTGGTTGACGACGTGAATCAACTTACCGTCGCCGCAGTTGATGGCAAGCTGTCAACGCGCGCCGACGCCTCCAAGCACCAGGGCGACTATCGGAAGATCGTTGAAGGATTCAACGGGACACTGGATGCGATCCTGCTGCCGATTCAAGAAGAGATTCACGTCCTTAGGCAGATTAACGGTGGCAACCTGCGGGAGACAGTTCAGATTGCCTGCAAGGGCGACCACGAGAAGATGAAGAACGCAGTGAACGGAGTTCACGGCTGGCTGACCGAGTTGGTCGCCTTTGTCACCAAGATCGCAAACGGCGACATGACCGCATCGATGGCCAAGAGCTCTGAACAGGACCAGGTCCACGAGTGGCTGATGCTGATGAAGAGCAACATCAATGCGCTTGCGGGTGATGCTACCATGCTGGCCTCTTCGGCAGCAAAAGGGAAGTTCGACATCCGCGCAGACGCCACTAAGCACAAAGGCGACTATCGCAAGATCATCGAAGGTGTGAACCAGACACTGGACGCGATTGTGGCGCCGCTCAGAAGCACCGCGGAGAATGCCAGCTCACTGGCCTCCTCCTCGGAGGAATTAACTGCGGTAAGCCAGCAGATGGCTGGGAACGCAGAAGAAACGGCGACGCAGGCCAATGTTGTTTCGGCGGCCAGCGAACAGGTATCGAGGAATGTCGCTTCTGTTGCCACGGCTGCCGAAGAGATGCAGGCCTCCATCCGCGAAATCTCAAAGAACGCAAACGACTCGGCACGTGTTGCCAAGAACGCGGTAGGCGTCGCGCAATTGACCAACGAGACCATGAAGAAGCTCGGGGACTCCAGCCTGGAGATCGGCAACGTGATCAAGGTGATTACCTCGATTGCGCAGCAGACCAACCTGCTGGCATTGAATGCAACCATCGAGGCCGCACGCGCCGGAGAAGCAGGCAAAGGCTTTGCGGTTGTCGCCAATGAGGTGAAGGAACTCGCCAAGCAGACCGCCAAGGCAACCGAAGAGATCAGCCAGAAGATCGAAGGGATGCAAGGGGTCACTAAGGGCGCCGTCACGGCAATCGAGGAGATCGGCGCGATTATCAACCAGATCAACGATATCTCCAACAGTATCGCCTCGGCAGTGGAAGAGCAGACGGTGACGACCAATGAGATTGGGCGAAGCGTGACCGAGGCAGCTCAGGGAGTCAACGAGATCGCAAGGAACATTGGCGGAGTGGCTACAGCTGCCAGAAATACCACACACGGAGCCAACGATACGCAGACAGCGTCTCTGGAGCTCAGTGAAATGGCGGCGAGGCTTCAAGCTTCGGTTTCGAAGTTCTCGTTCTAACTGAAACATCATCCTGATGAGGCGTCCGATGGGTTCTCCCACCTACCGGACGTCTCACCAAACATCGAAGGTGGATTGCCAATGAGCAAGGTATTGGTTGTAGACGACTCCAGGACAATTCGCACAATTATTCGCAGGATCCTGCTTGAGATCGGATACGAGGTCTGCGAGGCCGTCAATGGCATCGAAGCCATGAAGGTCATCGAAGTTGAGAAAGATGCAGTGACGCTTGTCTTGGCGGACTGGAACATGCCAGAGATGAACGGGTTTGAACTGCTCAAGGAACTGCGCAAGGATCCCAGCCTCTCTTCGTTGAAGATCATCATGGTCACCACCGAGACCGAGATGGACCATATGGCGTCTGCCCTGGAGGCAGGAGCCAACGAATACATCATGAAGCCCTTTACAAAAGACATTCTCGTGGAAAAGCTCGATTATGTTGGATTCGCTCCCATGGCGAGGGCGTAAACATGGCCTCTGTCACCCAGCGTACGCTTCAGCCCGGCGAAAGGATTCGCGTCCTGGTGGTGGATGACTCGGTCGTCATCCGGCGCCTGATCGCGAGCGCCCTCGAACAGGATCCCCTTATTGAATTGGTGGGAACTGCCTCGAACGGCTCGATCGGAATGCAGCGAATCGACCAGCTGAATCCTGACGTACTAACGCTGGATATTGAAATGCCCGAGATGGACGGCCTGGAGATGCTGCGGCGCATTCGGCACGACCATCCCCGGCTGCGTGTGATCATGTTCAGCACGCTCACCGAGCGTGGCGCCGCAAAGACCCTGGAAGCATTGACGCTGGGGGCCGACGATTATCTGGCCAAGGTTACCAACCAGGGCTCAATCGACTGCTCAATCACTCATCTGCGGGAAGAGATGCTCCCGAAGATCAAGCAATTTTTCCGTACGCCGGAACAGAGTCAGGGAGCAGCTCAGACTGAGACAGTGCGTCGTTTGGCCGCGCAACCGCCCCGGCACGATGCGCCAAACTTCATAAAGATGAACGTGCGGCCCAAAGTGGTCGTGATTGGCGTCTCCACCGGAGGACCGACGGCCTTGGGCACGATCCTTCCTCAACTGCCGGCCGACTTTCCTTTACCGATTCTGATCGTGCAGCATATGCCACCTCTGTTTACCCGTTTGCTAGCAGAGCGTTTGCACGCCACTTGTAAACTGCCAGCTGAAGAGGCGACACAAGACAGAGCGGTCGAGCCGGGAAAGATCCTGATTGCACCTGGCGACTTTCATATGAAGGTGGCCTCCAACGGCGTAGGTATCCACGTTCAGCTTGATCAAGGCCCTCGGCAGAACTCATGCCGCCCAGCGGTTGACGCGTTGTTTACTTCTGTTGGTGAGGTGTATGGCGGAGCAACCCTCGCCGTCATTCTGACGGGAATGGGACAGGATGGCTTGCGAGGAGCAGGAATCTTGAAGGCAATGGGAGCCGCCGTACTTGCGCAGGACGAAGCCTCCAGCGTCGTCTGGGGAATGCCTGGTGCTGTTGTGGATGCGGGGTTTGCCGACCGCGTCCTTCCACTTGATGGAATCGTGCCTGAAATCCTGCGCATTGCGGGAAGAAATTAGGAGAGGACCAATGGGCAGCGCAGCACAAATAAGCGAGATCCTCCCGGAAAACTACCGGTTTTTACAAGCACACGTGTATTCCCAAGTGGGAATTGTTCTTGAAGATAACAAGCATTATCTGTTTGAAAGCCGCCTGGCGCCGATTGTCCAGCAATTCAGCCTTGGCTCCATCAACAACTTGTGCACTCTCCTGCTTGCCAAGCGCAATCCGGAGATCGGCAAGCAAGTTGTTGAAGCCATGACAACCAACGAGACCTATTTCTTTCGTGACCCGGCTCAGTATGAAGCTATACGGACGGTCCTGCTGCCGAAGCTTATCGAAGAGCGGCAGTCCACCCGGAAGCTGCGCTTTTGGTCTGCTGCTTCATCCACCGGGCAGGAAGCCTACAGCCTTGCCATGCTGCTTTTGAATGAAGGGCTGAACGACTGGAACATTCAAATACTCGGCACTGACTTCGCCACGAAAGTCGTCGAACGCGCAAACACCGGCACTTACCAGCAACTTGAGGTGAACCGTGGACTGCCCGTATCCCTTCTGTTGAAGTACTTTCGCCGCTCCGGCCTGGAGTGGCAGTTGACTGAACCAGTGAAGAAGATGGCGCGATTTGAGACGATTGACCTGCGCAAATCCATGCGCACACTGGGACCATTCGATTTGGTATTTTGCCGCAACGTCATGATCTATTTCGACCACAAGACGAAGATGGACATCATGAAGGAACTTCATAGCACGATGTTTCGCGGCGGCTGGCTGCTGTTGGGAACCACCGAGGCGGCATCTGGACTCGAAGAGTGGTTTGACCGGAAGACCGTGGGGAATGTCACCATTTTCGTTGCACGATGAAAGGAAGAGTATGTTGACTGAAGTGAGTATGGATATGCTGTCGGAGATTGTTAAATCTGTGTTTCTGACGATGATGGACTTGGACCTGTCCAACAGCGATAAGGCCTGGCACCCCGGCGGAAACAGATTAACCTCCTTCGTGCAACTGACTGGCGAATGGAATGGAGCGGTGCTGCTTGAGTGCAGCCGGGATCAGGCCTGCCAATTTGCAGGCAAGATTCTCGCAATGGATCCGCCCGAGACCGTCGACGACGACGTGCGCGACGTGCTCGGTGAACTCGCCAACATGATCGGCGGAAACATGAAGTGCGGCATGGCCCCTGGGGTGCGTCTATCCATGCCCACCGTGCTTGATGGCAGCGACTATGACTTACGGGTTTGTGGATCGCAAATCAGTGAGAGGCTCGCATTTCAATGCGACGACAGCCATTTCTGGGTTACCGTTCTTTCTGAAGGCGATCACATGCCTGTAAATTAGACCAGACCTCCGAGCTTAGCTATTCCCTGGTCCTGTTCAAAGAGAGCGATCACACAGGCAATTGCTCTTCTGGACATGGCCAGGCTTTCAGTTCCCAAGGCTGATGCCAGTCTACATGCCGCAGGACGCCAGCCATATCTAGTCGATCCGCAGTGATGCTCACGGCGGCCAGAGTCCGGCCGTTCCTCCTTCATTAGTTCGCTCGATCAACCGCTCCCCGGAATCGATTGTCACTTCCGTAACAGAGAAGCAATTGAACAACAAGGATATCCCTGCCGATAGGCGATATGCGGTGGATTCATTTGGAATCTATACGGGGGGATTATGCAGATCAGTACAATTGCGGAAACTGCCTCTTCTTCAGCCCACTGGAGTTCGGCGCGGACTCAGTCCAGACAGGTTACAACATCTTCGGTCACAGCCACTGAGCAAAGTGCGTCCGCCGCGACCGGCGAATCATCGGCACCCGCACTAAGCGCCTCTTCCGCGACTCTGATGCAGAGCGCTGCAAGCAGTTCACAGATGGCGACGATTGCCGCGTCATATTCCACAACTGTGGCGGGCAAAAGCTACTCGGGAAGCGTCCAAGAGTCGGGCGGAGTCTACACGGCCTCTGTTCCAATGCCACCAGGAGTCAGCGCCTCCGGTTCGAGTATCGAATCCGCAGAGATGAATCTCAACATGATATTGGACACTCTCGCCTAATTGACGGCGCCTCGACAGCTGATCTGTGGACCGCGACTCCAGCAGTATGAAGCGTGCCTGCTTGCGAATTCCGATCAAGCCATTGATTTTCGCCGAGCTGCCGGCATAGCGAAACCGGATGCACCGCTCCGCCAACTGCCCAGGCCGAGATCAGAAATGCCGGCTTGAGCAGTGGCCGCAAACAAGGCTTGATGCACAAGAGCCATCATCAGCCCGAAACCTTATGCCATGTTGCCTCAGTTGCTTGTTACTGACCCAGCGAAAAATTGATTTCTACTTTCACCTTCGCCGAGCCGGAACCGGACTCAAACTTCCACTTGCGTACCGCGTCCTCTGCCGCTGGCGCCAACAGGCGATTGCCACCGACGGCTTTTGCATCGCTCACATTGCCCGCAGGATCCACCGTAGCCTCGACGTCGACAGAACCAGAGACCCTCATGCGCTTCGCGATATCCGGATAGATTGGTGCTACCTTTGATTTAACTGCGCGGTCCTCCGCCAGCGCTGAAGGCATTGCCAGCATCACTACCAGCAATAGCGCTGCTGCCTGCAGCAGTTTTACACTCGCTCGCTTAACCCCAAATGCCCCTTGTTTAAGATGATCTGTACTCATTGGTCCTCCTTGGCCCCTAGAACTGCACGTTTGCTTATCGGCCTGTTTGAGGCCAGTGTTCACAGTTTTCGAGAATCTTCTTATCGCAGTACGGAAGCAATTCGTCGATACAGGTTGAGAGCAGCATACGCGAAGCAATGGACAAGATTTTTCGGGACCAGTGGTCTGCCAAGCGAATTCCCATTCGCTCAAAGTCGGAGAGCTACGGGAAGACCCATCCGACTGCCCTATAGTCATCCTCACATTGCCAGAATCCTTCACATACTGCTAGCGTTGAAATAGCCATACCTTTGCCGGTAAGCTCGCAAAAGCAGCCATAGATTTGCAAGCGCTGGCAACGCACTCATGCCATCGCGTTTTACGTGCCTGTGGCAGGTGAGGTCGCGGAGAATCGAGACCATTGATCCATAAGTCCGACAAAGCAAGTTCTCTTCCAGATCATGAGGACACGGTCGGTTACGGCCCGTACGACAACAACTTCTCCTCGCGATTGAATTCATAGGACCAACGCCACAGTCTTCCTCCATTCGGCTTGACAACCAAATAGAGACGCTTCCGTCGCTCAGCCGGTAGTCTCTCCTGGCCGACTTGGCGTGTTTACTTCGAGTTCTCTAAGCCTATTGATTTCCATTGTTTGCGATCCAAATCGATCCCCGCCCAAAACCGGGACGCAAACGAAGTCAACTCCGGACGCACATGGAGGGACGCGGTGGCCGCGGACAACTACTTCAATTTTTCTATGATTTACGGCTATGGCGGACGGGAATGGACGGATTTAGACAGCCCTTGAAGTGTAATGGCGGAGAGGGAGGGATTCGAACCCCCGATAGCCTTGCGACTATGTCTGATTTCGAGTCAGGTGCATTCAACCGGGCTCTGCCACCTCTCCGCGTCTTAAGTCGCTTCAAATCAGGCGATTGAAAGTACGACTTCCGGTCCCTCCATTATAGCAAAATTCGAATGTGGGAGTTTTTGTGGGAATCCGCGTTCCAAGTTCCTTTGATTCACCACCATGGATACTGCCGCAATGCTTGGGTGTTGATACCGGCCCAGCGTCTTTACATCAGTGTGGCCCATCAGTTCTTGCAGAAGGAACACATTGCCAGTCCTTTCCATGATGTCCGTAGCAAAGGAATGACGCGCAGAGTACAGCTTCAAGTCCTTGGACAATCCAAGCTCGTTCCTTGCGATGTTGAATGCTTGGCTCAAGCTGGCTCTCTGGATTGGCTTGTCGGGGTAGCGTGGGGAAGGGAATACCCATCCTTCTGTCCGGTCCCCTATCTGCCCTTTCAGTACCTCTGTGACGCGATCACTCATCGGTAGGTATCGCCTTGCCTTGCGCGTTTTGCCTGACTCGATGAAGATGTATCCCCGCTCGAAATTCACGTTCTGAACTTTGAGAAGGCATACCTCTTGGGGCCGCGCTCCGGTGTCCATGATTATCTGGATGGCCTGCGCACAACTTCCCCCCAGCGAGTCAGAGAGACGTTGTTCGGTGCCTGCCTCAATCGTGGCGCTACGCCCTAGTTCTTCATGCAAATGAATCTTGGGGGCTTTATGGAGCAGGCCCCATTCCTCTGCAAGGTTCAACATCCGGCGCAACGTTCTTAACCCACAATTTGCAGTGGAAGGAGAACCGGGAATTGTGATCCGTTCCGCGTCCTGGGTAGAAAGCCGGTCAATTCTCACTCCCATGACCGAGTGACCACTCAGGAGTTTGAGGCCATACTCGTAATACTCTTTGGTCTGCGCCTTCATGTGTTGGGTTTCTTGCACGAACTCTAGGAATTTGCTTGAGAGTTCCCGCAGGGTTGGTATGTGTCGAGGCGAGAGAGTAGGGGAATGCCTCCCTTCTCTGACGCGGGTTATTAACGTTGCCTCGAATTGACGGGCGCGCGACAGAACAACCTCTCCTGTCGTGCCCCGATACCGTGTCCCGTCAATCATGACTTCGTAGTGGTACTTGCTGCCCCTCTTAAAAACGCTCATGCATCCCTCGTGTGTTTGCCCGCACGGATGGAACATGTCTGCGTTCGTGGATGTACTCCTCCACGTCTCTGACAGCATACCGCACTGCGCTCTTCTTGCCGTCGCCAAGTTTGACGAATGCAGGACCGATCCCCAGACAACGCCATTGACGCAGAGTGCCCTGTGGGACGGCCAGGACTAGAGCCGCTTCACTTGTCCGAAGAAGTTGAATAGAGGGTGCCTTACTCGAACGAGCAGGATAACGATGTGTTCCCGATGTGTCCGGCGTGTCTTGAGGTGCGCTTGCGCTTGCCCTTGGGAATTGGTAGGGTTGCGCGACAGAGCCGGACAAGCTCTGTGGTTTCATTAAGTACATTCTACAGGATTATGCATCTAACGTCAAGCATTTAAGTGACTTAGGTGCACAGTGTGCAGGCCAATCTATGACCTGCACACTGTGCATGTCTACCGATAGTCGAAGGTCATCCGGCAGGACTTGGTGCCATCGTCAACCCACGTTGTCCCGTCCGTGAAAGCCACCTTCTTGACCCACAGACGAGAACCGGCAGGCTCCCCGTCATTCCACTCAGGTACCCTCCATCGGTCGTCACCCTTCTTGCCTGGGCCGACTCTTCCCCCGGAGTAAGAGACATCGAAGAGAGCCGGTCGGAAGTCTCCTACTCCGTCCATGACGTCGACTCCAAACTTGATGCCCAGTATCTGCCTCTCGCTGGAGTTCTTGAAGTGGACAGAGAAGTTCCCCTCCCAAACGTGGCCTAGAGCATCGGAGGTTCCCCCTAGGGGGCGCGCAACACCGAAGTCCCTGATCTCGACCGGGCAACCGGCACTGGCGCTGGTGTTCTCGACTACCTTTGCAAAAGTGCATGGTGCAAACAGTACAGCAAACGCCAAAATGACACCTTTCATTTTCACGACGTTCTCCTTGCTTAAATTGGCACGTAGAGAACATACCACCAAGGACGGGGGGCTACCCTAGAGCGCGTTTGCTGCCTGTTGTGGGGTCTTGGTGCCAGTGATTGAACCCGTGGAGGCAAATGCTTCCAGCGTGCCAACATGGACGCGGACTGATCGTCCGATACGGGTTGTCGGCAACTGTCCAGAGGCGATCAGCTTGTCGATGCTGCGAATGCTGAGAGAGAGGCTCTGTGCGGCCTCGCGGCGGCTGAGTAGGAGTTTAATCATGGGATTGGGTTCCTTTGAATAGGTTGAAAGTGTAGACAAAGATTTTTGGCTACAAAAAATGCGCGACGGCGGCGCTACTATTTCAGGGCCTTCGGCACCCAACCATGCTTGTGTTAGGGGTCGGAGCACCGGGCGTGTGACGGGGGAATTACTAGGCGACTCGGAAGGCGGAGGATACACAGTCTCGGAGGCTAGGTTGCGCCTAGTCTCTCGCTGGTGTGCTGAGTGTCTGCCGCATCTGAGCGGGAATGGATGACGGTTATCATGGGCAGTCAATCAAACTCACTGTAAGGCTGGGGCATACCGTGGATGGGCGTCAAGCAAGGGATTTAAAACCGTCCAATATAAATATCAAAATGGACTACTTGACATATTTCTCCAAGGGTCTTAGATTTGCAATTGACACTATGGAGGTGTCGGCAAGATGAGCGGACAGATTGTTGGCTACGTTAGGGTTTCCACGCTGGAGCAGAACACCGGACGGCAACTTGAGCAAATGAAGGATGAACACACGGACGTTATCTTCGAGGACCATATCAGCGGGAAGTCTCTTGAACGTCCTGAGCTAGACAAGATGCTGAAGCACGTCCGCAAAGGTGACACCGTGGTAGTTCACAGCATGGATCGCTTAGCGCGTAACCTGCGAGACCTCCGCAATCTGGTGGACGATCTGACAGACCGGGGCGTGGTTGTGAAGTTCCTGAAAGAACACTTGGAATTCACAGGCGAGACGAACAGCACAGCGAAGCTGATGCTCAATATCATGGGTGCCGTGGCAGAGTTCGAGAGAGAGATGATTCTCGAACGTCAACGGGAAGGAATCGCCTTGGCAAAAGCAGAAGGCAAATACAAGGGCGGAAAGTTCAAGCTAATGGGGGATAAGGTCACGGAACTGCGCAGACGCGCTGAAGCTGGCGAGAACAAGGCTGCACTAGCGCGTGAGTTCTGCATCAGCCGTCAATCCCTTTACAGCTATTTGCAAGCGGATACGGCAACAGCGTAGAGGACGACATCGACGCGGACAGCTTGCCCTTGATCGAGTCCAAGGCTGTCCGCTCTTCTTTCCTAGGTTGCGCTATCCCACGGTGAGAGTTCCTAGCATTCTCAGCCTGCCGTAGTTGTTGCCTGAGCCTCTGATGGTGCCGTGTTTGCCGCCCACGTTGCGCTCTTCACTTGGAGATAGTTGGCGTCCAACTCCGGTTGGAGCAGGCAAAGGGCGGTTAGCCGCCGCGCCATGGCTTGCACCTCTTCGGCTTCGGCCAGAGTCAGCGGACGCTTCAGGAAGCTGAACTCCCGGTAGCTGAGCCACTTCTTCATCACCTGATAGCCGCCGATGTATAACTCCCAGACCTTCTCCGGCACATTCGTCCAGGCGCAGAGGTCATTCAGGTACACATCCACAACCGTGTCGCCAAGGCACGCCAAGCCCTCATCTTGCGGGATGCCTAGCGCGGCCAGCCCTTGCGCTAGATCGGCAAGTTCCTTCGCTGTCCGCTCACGGTTTACCAGCTTGCCGCGCCCCGGCATGGTCACGCCCTCTTTTCCGGCGTGGCCCCAGCCTGCGGTGAGTTGCAAATCTACTGCCGCATCAAGCTGTTTGCCGTCCATGCGCTTCAGTCCGGCCACAGAGCGCAACTCAGGCCGTAGCGCGCCCGCCGTGACTCCCGTTACTGGCGTCTCAGTGTCCAGCAAATCCGCCACACGCTGGCCCAGAGCAGCCGATGCTGTGAAATGCTCCAAGGATGATGGCAGCGGAATGCGCGGCCAGTCCTGCCGGATACCGTCGGCATTTTCTTCCAAGTAAGCGGGTGAATAGCCGACAGCGAGGATATGCAGCCAAAGGGATGCAGAACTCTCCCCGCTGCTTTCCAATCCCACAGTTCGCAGATAACTGCTTGCCAGTGGGGAAAGATTGCCGTCTGTCTGCTCACTGGCAAACATGCTCGCGGCTGGATGCCGCAGAAGAAACGGTACAGCAACAGCATCGGGGATTATGTAGTGATCGTCCGAAAGGCACTTGCTGAAACTGATAGGGAAACCCTCTGGGGATGCTGTGCAGCGCATCCGCGTCAGCAAGAATGAATTGCCTTCAAAGCACCGCGCCCATAAAGCAGGGCGTGGCTCATTCCAGATGGGGCGCGCGTCCGTGTAGTAGCACCAGCGCGTATCGAACGGGCGCACGGCGTAGCGCACAATCTGTTCGTTGCGGAATCCACCGTCCACGGCCCGCGCCCGCGCCTTTCGCGCATCGAACCTTGCCCAGTCGCCGGTAAGTGTGGATGAGGCCAGCCGGTAGGCATCCCAGTCCAGGCTCTTGTCATGGTAGAGGCGCATCCGCTCGACTAACTTGTCACGGTCACAATCAATCAACGCGCCGCCGCGCTTTTCCATCAGGCCATTGCTGGGCGATTCCGCGCAGAGGTCCGTAATCTTCGGCCATTCGCTGTAGGCCGCGCTCACATCTTGCGGCCAGAATGAGTATTTATTTTCAACGGAGGGCAAGGCAGAGACATACTTTGAATCGAATGCCTTCTCGTTCAAGCTATCGAGTAGCCCTCTTCTTCTGTCTTCTGCCTTTGCTTCGGTATGGTCATCGCGGAAGAGCACTTTGGCCCCGGAACAATCGCCACTCTTGACCCAAAGTGTTGTTGCGACACCTTGCTGAATGCCGGGAGAGAATCCGGCGACTGCAAAGACGGTCTCACTGGTGCGCCCGTCCGGCGCATACTCCGAGATTTTCCGGTTGCCGTGCAGATTCTCAATCCAGACCTTATTGAAGGCGTTGAAGAGATGTTTTCTCAAGACAACAAACGACGGCTCTCGGACCCATGACATATTTGAGATGAAGCAGACTACGCCGCGCTGGCTTTTCTCCGCGATGCGCCGCTCCGCCAGCCGGAAGAAGCGGATATAGAGATCATCGAGATTGAATTTCTTGATGCCCCAATCCTTGATGAGTCCCTCTTTGTAGGGTTCCACCAGGCCGTCTTCTTCCGTGGGGCTGACTCCGGCGAAGGCGTTGTAAGGCGGATTGCCGAGCACGACCAGGATAGGCTTGTCGCGCTTGACGGTGTCTGCCTCTTCGCGCTCTTCTTCAAACTCTTGAAAGGGCAGTTGAGCCTTTTGCTTGTCGGGCGGTTCCCAGCCGGTGAGGGCATTGGTCAGGTAGACGCCAGCGCGCTCCCGCTTGCCCGCGTGTTCACCCGCGTTCTCATCTGTCAGCGGCGCTTTGGCGCGCTGCAAATACATTCCAAGCTGAAGGTGAGCGATGACGTAAGGCGCGGGCAGAATCTCGAAGCCGAAGACGCGCTCTTTGGCGGCCTGCTTGAGTTGGTGAGGGGTGAGCGCATCTTCGCCGCGTTCTTCTTTGAGCGTGCGATGAATGCGGTCCAACACCTCCACCAGATACGCGCCAGTGCCACAGGCCGGGTCAAGTACATAGACGTTTGGGTCGGCAAGGCCAGAGGGCAGGCCCAGTTCAGTGCGCAGAACCGTGTCAACGCGCTCGACCATGTAGCGCACAATCTCGCGCGGGGTGTACCAAACGCCTAGCTGCTTGCGCAGTTCCGGGTCGAATGCCTCAAGGAACGGCTCATAGAAGTATTGAACGGCGGTGTCTTCTTCAAATCGCTCGAAGAAGGCGGCGGTGTCCACGCGGTTCAGCACTTCGCCGGTGAGCGAGAGCAGTTCTTCCAAGCCGAGAGAGCGAACGTGCGAGGGCGTGACCAGCCGCTCGAAGAGCGCGCGAATCATGGGAACCTGAAGGGACCAGACAGCCGACTTCCACTCGAATTGATCGCCCTTGCGGCGGCCCGGTTCGCGGCTCCACAGTACCCACGCGGAAAAGAGGCCGTAGAAGAGTGTCTGCACCAGCGTGCTGCGGAAGAAATGCTTGCCTCTGCTGTTCTCTTTTACCGTGGCCAGTTCGCTTTCAAACTTGAGGCCGAGCGCCTCTTCCAGCGCCTTGCGCACGTCTTCCAGTTCCTTGAGCGATGATCGCGGCTCGATCTTGACCAGCGCCTCACGGGCATAGGAGGCAAGGAAGCTGGCTAGCACATCGGGTGAAGTAATGGGGACGGCGCTGAGCAAAGCGCGGGTGAGGAACTCTTCAAGAGTCTTGCCGACTTCGCCCTCTGCCTTGCGTGGATGAACTGCCAGTGCCCAGAAGGCAGCTTCAGTCTTGGCCAGGGTGAAGGTTTCCAGGGTGCGCGGCTTATCGTCCTTGCCCAGCACGACCACGCGAAACTCGCGATAATTGGTTAGCAGGACTTGCCCATAGGCGCGCAGATACTTCTTCACCTGCTCAGATTGGACGGTCTTGCTTGTCTCTTCCGAGAGTCCCTTCACTTCAACCACACCGCGATTAGGCGGCTGCACGGTGAAGTCTTCCGGTAGGACGTTCTTCTTGAGTTGATCCTGTGTGAAGAGTCCACCATCCGGCAGGCCAGCGCCCCGGTTCTTCAGTTGCAAGACAGGAGAAACGCGCGGCTTGAGCCGCTTGCCGATTTCAGAAAGCAACCATTCAATCGCCGGATAGAAGGATGTTTCATCCGTGGCATGACCGGACGCGCGGATTTCTACCAACTTCGCCAAATACGCTTCGATGGAATGCACGCCCCATTGTTACGCGATCCGCCTGCAAGGCGCAATCTCACCGATGCTTCCCTAGGGTTGAGACAGGCTAACGAGATTAGGCAGCGAAATCGACGGGCGATACAACTGACAATGATGCCGTAAGTGCCACTTCATGGGTACGGGAAACGTCGACCGTGACGGCGTCCTAACCCCAGTAAGGACTGCACAGTGTGCAGCATTTGCCGCGTCAGACGCCGTCGGGCTGCTCTAGGAACAATCATTCCAGCTAGGCAGTCGCGCAGCGCGAAAACGACGGGGACCGGGTCCCGTACTGGCTGTCTCGTACTCGCTAGGATTCTGCCCTAGGGATTGGGGCATGGGCCTAGGATGCAGCTAGGATGACAATGTGCTGAATGATCGGACGTTCCTAGCGAACCTCGCAGCGTACTCCCCCTAGGATGGGAGGAGAGGGGGACTGCACAGTGTGCTGGTCCTAGTCGCCGTTCAAATCGTTGGACATCCCTCTTAGATCGCTAGGATTCGCCCCCTCTGACAATGTCTCCGACTGATGAGTTTGGACGGAACCGATATGGGAAAGATACTTAAGTTAACATGCTTCTTTTCTAAAACTTGCTAGAATCCTAGTCGAGCGTCCAGATGTTAGTTCCCGCGCGTACATAGTACCTACTAGTCTTTTACTTTGTAGTTCTTGTCTTGGTATATCTCCCTGAGTAGATAAAGCTCTCCTAGAGCTACCAGTTGCTTTCAATTCCGCAGTCGAATATCTCCCGTCGCATTGCAGTGAAGTTGCCCGCTCTAAAGGTCCACGGCGGTTTGCTTGTCTGCTCGATTCAGACTCTTGGCGTTGACATGCCAGCACGCTGAATAGTGCCCTGTGGGGTTGTTCCGACACGGTGTCGGCGGGATACGTCCTCTCGCCGGGTCCGACACAGGGGTTGACTCCCCTGTGGTTGCTGAATCTCGCGTCTGTCGGAAAGGGTTCCTAGTCCAGATCGACTGCGGTGATCTGGGCCCTCAGCGCACGTTAACTCGTGCGGCCACACCCTCTACCATGCGCGCCAGCGGCTCTCGCTGGACACCCGGCAGACCCTAACTACCATTCGAGGGCTACGTGCCCAGGAACGTCTACAAACGGCCTCTTACCGGTGCTTTGCTGCCAGTCCAAATCGTCTGGACCTTGATACCTTGCAGGCTCTACGACCCGCTCTGAGATTGATTTAGGAATTTACTTGTTGACAACCAAGACATCCTGATCTAATCTACTAAACCATTATCGCACGGGCGACATAGGTTTGTCAAGCACCCTGAATGCCAAATCCTAGGAGAAGTACCGCATTGTGACGCAACTCCTAAAATTCCTGGGGTTGGTGCTTAGGTATATGCACAGTGTGCAGTTCAAGTAGTGGCGTATGCTGGTGGAAACCAACAAAGGACGCCTATTATGCCTCTCTGGATTCCTACAGTGGCCGCTACGGTCGGGGTTGCTCTGGTCAACGCCTTCCTCCTGTTCTATTTCAAGTTCGTTCCTGAAGTGAACGACCAGAAGCGCCACTTGAAGCAGGCTGGCTGGTGGGCTTTCGACATTGCAACCATAATCTTCCCATGCTGGTCTCTCTATGCAGCCACACAAGCGAAAGGCCCGATAACTCCTACTCTCGTTACTGGAACTGCAATTTCTGCTGTCAGTTTGGCATTCTGCTTGTCCATGGTTAGCACTCGCAGGACAGTCGGGTATGTTCAGAATAAGAGCCTTGATACCTTGGGGCAGATCATCAATGTTCAGGGAAGGTTAGTTGACATGTCTCTGGTCCATAAGGAGGCGCTGCGGTTGCTTGCCAATGACGCCAACTTGTCTCTTGAGTATTCCGCGAAACTTAAAGCACTTTTAGGCATGGAAGACCCGAAGACGGACACCAAACAACTAGGCGAATAGTGGCTGTACGGGAGAGCAGGAAGTCTGCATCAGGCGCACCCGAATACTGGCGAGTGCGGCTGTGGGAATTTTGTGGGAGTCACAGCTAAATCATGACGAACAATCAATAACTTATCGAACGCTTTGATGTTCTACAGAATGTGCGGGCAAACGTGCTAAATGGCTGTATTGGTAAGACTTAAGTTAGCGTCCTTTATAAGGTTGAGGGGTAATTTCGAGTCAGGTGCATTCAACCGGGCTCTGCCACCTCTCCGCATTGTTTTCAGCTACTTACATTATGCTCCTGGAGATTCAGGATTCCTACTGGCAGTTCAGATGCACTTGGTATCCCCGAAAACCGCTCCACCGCAGTCTGCTCATGGTTCACGCTGAGATGTGCGTACCGCTTGGTCAACTGTGCCGTCCTATCTCCGAGGAGTTCTCCGACCGTGTGCAAATCCACACCGGCCATTACCAGTCTACTGGCGAAGGTGTGTCGGTTGCAATGCCAGGCATAGTCCAATAGAGGCGCCCGCTCGACCGCACCGAAGAACCACTCGCACAGTGACAGAGTCGGTACCGCAGATTCGGACAGGGGTTTACGTGGAAGTTCTGCTCGCCTACAGCCTCAAGATGGCTGTGAAGCAGGCCGCGCCGGTCGACCTCAAGGAGTTCCACGCCAGGATCGGCAAACCGACGCTGGAGAACAATCTGATAGAAGGGCGCTCACCAAGGCGGGGTTGCTGAGCGTAAAGCGAAGATCGACCCGGAGCACGATCTTCCCAGCCAAGAGCAGGCCGAAGTGCTCCAGATCAGCCCCAGCAGCTTCTTCTACTAGCCGAGGCCAGTGTACTGGCTTGTTCCTCTTATCATGTCTTCGCGAGCTTACAGTGACGGTGGGATCGCTGATAGGACGAAAGCGCGGTGTCCGATGAGAGGAACATCGGCCGGGCTTTTCTGAATGCGTCCACCTCGTCTGGCGCGCTCGCGGTTGATACACATCAACTTCCGTTCACCCTCCATTCATCTTTCATTCATCCATCTGAAATGTTGCTGGATTTTAATTGGGAGAGCCCAGCGCAATCAATGAGTCCGATTGGATGTTGCAGCAAAGTGAATCGGTGTACGTGTACTGATATTGCGAGAGTGCGATTAGGCATCTCGTTGGGCGCATCAATTTCCAGCGAATGATCCAGGCAGGGCCGCAACAAAAACTGAGGAGAGTCACTATGTCGAAGAGAATTCATCTATTTCATCCCGGATATGCCCTAGTTCTCACGCTTTGCATGCTTATTGCCGGCCGTGCATTTTCACAGACCTACACTCAAGGCTCAATTGCGGGCACGGTCTTCGATACTAGCGGCGCTGTTGTTGCGAATGCCGCGATCGTTATCCACAACGACGGCACCAATGCCCAGATTGAACTGACCTCCGATGACACCGGTTACTTCAAAGCGGCGCAATTGCCTGCCGCGGTCTATACAGTGACAGTGACCTCGACCGGCTTTGCTCCTTTCAAAGAAGTCAACGTCATTGTGCAGGTTGGCCGGACGACTGAGGTGCTGCCGCATCTGGCTGCGGCCGCTGTATCTAACTCGGTGGAAGTAACCGGCGAGGCGCCAATTCTTAATTTCGAGTCGCCGGATATCAGCTCAGTTCTAACTGCGACCGCGATTCAAGATCTGCCACTCAACGGCGGCCGCTGGTCTGATATGGCGCTGCTCACTCCCGGTGCTGTGGGGGATTCGAATGGCTTTGGCCTCATCTCCTTCCGCGGCATCAGCCCGATTCTGAACAACGTTGAAATCGACGGCGCCGACGACAACCAAGCCTATTACTCTGAAGAGCGCGGCCGTACTCGTGAAGGCTACTCCACATCCAAGTACATGATCCAGGAGTTTCAGGTCAACACCGGCGTCTACTCGGCAGAGTTCGGGCGCGCTGCCGGCGGAGTCATCAACGCCATCACCAAGAGCGGCAGCAACACGCTCCACGGCATCGCGTATTTTTCTGACCGCGACAACGACTGGGGCGCGATGAACCCTTACACAACAAACACCATCAATACTTCCACCACATCCACGCCGGTCTTTATGACCATCCCTTATAAGCCGAAGGACTGGCGCAAGGAATGGGGATTCGACGTGGGCGGCCCGCTGAAAAAGGACAAGATCTTCTGGTTTTACGGCTATGCTCAGTACAAGCGCAACTTCCCCGGCACTGCCAAGGCGAACACACCCAGTTCGTTCTTTGCGCTTCCTGATGCGACTCTTCCGACTGGCTACACCTGCAACACAACAGACCAAATAACCGGAGGCAAGATTGTAGCGGGCACTGGATATATTTCCGCACCGGCTGGCGGAACTGCCGCCAGTTCGATAGACCAACAAGCCTGCGAGTTGGGTGTGCGCCTCTTTAACTCGGGCGGTTCCAGCGCTGTTTACGCAGCCGGCGCGGCCGCATATGCCACTCAACTGACAAACCTGCTCTCCGATTTGGGTACCGTTCCCCGCACTGGCGACGAGGTCGTGAACACGCCCAAGCTTGACTGGCAGATCAACACGAAGAATCATCTCAGTGTGCTCTATCACCGTCTGCGTTGGGATTCGCCCGGCGGCGTACAAACGCAGGCCACCAACACCTATGCCATCGACTCCTTCGGCACCGATTTTGTGAAACTGGATTACGGTTTGACCAAGCTGGATAGCATGATTACCAGCAATCTCTCCAACGAGGTTCGCTTTCAATACGGCCGCGAGTTGAATGACGAGGGCCAGCAGCCGTACAGTGCGTACACAAAACAGCACCTGTTGAGCACCAACGGGGTCACCAATGCGGCAGCAGGCGATTTTTCGCCGAACGTCCCGCAGATCGGCCTGAACACCTCGATCGGATTTACTCTTGGCTCACCGTACTATTCCTACCGCAAGGCGCTGCCGGACGAGAAAAAGTGGCAGGTAGGCGATACGGCCTCATGGCAGAGGGGTAGACATAACATCAAGTTCGGCATTGACATGGTTCATAACTATGACATCCTGAAGAACACCTATGAGAGCAACGGCGTCTACACCTACAGCTACATCGGGAACTACTTCGCCGATCTATTGAACGAGGGAAACTCCTTTGGGGCGACTGCTCACGGCGTCTGCAACAGCACTGGAACAGTCTCGGCTCCTGGTAGCGCCACTACAAATTACACCGGCACAGCTCCCTGCGGAACCTTTGTGCAGGGCTTTGGAAATACAACCTGGAATATCTCAACCATGGATTACGGCTTCTTTGGAGAGGATCACTGGAAGCTGACTCCGCGGCTGACCCTCAACCTGGGCATCCGTTACGATTATGAAAGCCTTCCGGCGCCGTATCCATCGCTGACTACGCCCTACACCAATCCAACCACGGGTCTGGTTACCTTCACGCCCTATCTGGCTTCAACGGGCGGGCTCTGCGCCGTCTACAAAGGACCTGGCACCTGTCCTGCACTTGCAAAAGCCGCCGATATTACCAATCACCCAAGTGACAAAGACAATATCGGTCCGCGCATAGGTATTGCCTACGATCCCTTCGGTGACGGCAAGACGACTGTGCGCCTCGGCTACGGCCTCTACTTTGGCCGCGTGACCAACGGCGTGCTGTTGAACAACCTCCTCAACACAGGCAGTCCCAACGGCCAGTACGTGTCGTCCTCACTTGCGCCGAACTCCGCAGGCGCGCCGCTGTTCCCAAACATCATCTCCGCTGCGGCAGGGTCCACTCCCAGTTCGCAGTTCTTCGCGAAGAACTTCAAGAACCCTCAGGTGCATGAATTCGACCTTTCCATCCAGCGTGATTTTGGCCACGGCACAGTGGGCCAGATCAGCTACATGGGTGCATTAGGCCGGGAATTGCCGAATGCGGTCAACATTAACTTGAATCCCAATGCAAACACCAACAACACCGCAGGCCTGTGCTCGGCCACGGTCACGGCTGGGTGTCCCAATGGCGTGATTCAAAGCGTCATCACGGTTTCCGATTCATCCGGAGCAGGCCCCATTCCGAATGGCACCGTCTTTATCGTTCCCACCTACTCGAAGGGCGCAAGCACAACCTCCAACCTCTTAAACCCTAGCTTCGGGGCTGTGAACGAACTGTTCAGCAATATCAACTCCAGCTACAACGCAGGAATGGTCGAGATTGAGAACAAATCGTCCAAGCTGATTCAGTACGACGTAAATTACACGTGGTCGCACGCACTGGACTTTAACCAGAACGCGGCGACCACGACCCTCAGCAGTGGCGTCTTCGACCCGTACAACATCGACGGATACAAGAGGGGCGCCAACTACGGGAACTCATCATTCAACGTTGCAAACCGGCTGGTTGCCTGGGCGCTGATCAATTCGCCCAACACCCAGAAGAACAATTGGGTCAAGTGGATCGCAAACGACTGGAGTCTGAACCCTGTCTACCAGGCGCAGAATGGCTTGCCTTTTTCGGCGACCATCGGTTCAGGTTCTCCGTCAACTTCAGCCTACAGTTCCAGTTGGAATGGAGCCGGGACAAACTACTGGATTCCAGCAATCGGGCGCAACACTTATCAGATGAAGCGGACGATGGTGGTCGATCTTCGGTTGGAAAAGCAATTCATCAAGGAGATTGGCGACAAGCCATACCATCTCCAGTTGATGGGCGAGTTCTTCAATATCGCTAACCACCAGAACGTTACTTCTGTGAGTTCCACGGCCTACAATCTGTCGGCTAACTCGGCCACCAACAATGGCTGCACAGTCCTAGTGCCAGGACAAGCTCAGCAGGAATGCGCAACGCTGACGTTTGTGCCAAGAACCGGCAACGGAGTCAATGCCAGCGGATTCCGTGCTATCACTAACTCTGGCTCCAACTTTGCCTATAGCCCGCGCCAGGTCATGCTTTCGCTTCGGTTAGAGTTTTAGCATGTAACGGACTGTTTAAAAACAGCGCGGCGGCTACGGTCGCCGCGCTCTATTTGGCGAGGATTCTGCACATTCAAGCGAAACTTCGATTGCACTCTGGCGCGGTTGCGCCATGTTGTGGACGGTCACTACCGTGGGAAAAGCGAATGAGAGGCAAAGCCTAGCGACTGTTTAGTTGTTTGATATTTAAATACCAGTGGACAAGTGAACTCGACGCGCACTCTTACGACGCCTTGGCATTTACCCTGAAGTTTTCCGCCCTTATTTATTATTCGCGGAACAAAAGTCTGGATATTCACAGTCCATTCCCATGACTCAGGTGTTACGAGTGTTATAAGGTTGAGTTACAGATTCAGCCAACTAAACACTCTTTGTCAACGGTGGCCGGTACCACGATCTGCAACAGCCCAGGAAATCAACTCACGTTACAGTACGGAGGCTTCATTGAGACCAAAGATATTCCGCTCGATCGCCCTGAGCCTGCTAGGCCTTTTATGCCTTGCATCGCTGACTGCTTCAGCACAAACCAGCCTTGTGATTTCCCAAATGTATGGAGGAGGAGGCAATTCCGGTGCGCCGTACACGTATGACTACCTTGAGCTTTACAATCCCACCACTTCTCCCATCAGCCTGAACGGTGCCTCCTACCAATACGCATCGAGCACCGGATCGTCCTGGGCCACAGTTGCACTGCCTAATGTCACTGTCGCGCCGGGTCACTACTTCCTGATTCAGAACGCCGCTGGAACCACGGTCACCAACAAGCCTCTTCCCGTCACTGCGGACTTTATTCCCCCTTCACCAATCAACTTCTCCGCCACCACAGGCAAGATTGCCCTGATTCAAGGGACGGCTTCCCTCACCGGCGCCTGCCCCACTGGCACCAATATCATCGATTTTCTTGGTTTCGGCTCAGCGAACTGCTATAAAGGATCGGCAGATGCGCCTGCACCGAGCAACACTAACGCGGATATCCGCACCGGCTATGCCGGCAATAACGCCACGGATTTCGTCACCGGCGCACCCAATCCGCACAACTCCTCCTATGGAGGCAGTACTACCAGCCTGAGCGCTACCGGCCTTTCAACGCCTTCCACGGTAAACTCCGGCAGTCCAACTCTGCTGACTGTCACCGTGACACCGGCGAGCAGCCCGGCCAGCACCGGCATCGCTGTCACAGCGAATCTCTCTGCTATCGGCGGCTCGGCAACGCAGCACTTCTACGATGACGGCAGCAACGGCGATGCGACCGCGGGCGACAATATCTTCTCGTTTGCGGTGACGCCAACAGTCAACGCGTCCGCCACGGTTTCGCTGCCGGTTACGGTGACGGATGCCGAATCAGGCAATGCGACAACAAACATCAGCCTCACGGTCAATGTGCCGGCGGTCAATCTGCCGATTCACACCATCCAGGGCAGCAAATCGCTGACGGCAACTTCTGTTTCTCCCTATGCGGGGCAGACTGTTTCGACGCAGGGAATCGTGACGGGCATCGGAACTGCCGGCTATTTTATTCAAACTCCAGATGCCGATGCCGACTCCGATCCGTCCACGCCAGAGGGCATTTACGTATACACCGGCTCCGGCAAGATTCCTGCCACGGTCGTGATCGGCAACGATGTGCAGGTCACTGGCGTCATCAGTATTTATCCGGCTATGACCGCAAGCCACACGCCGGCGGCGGAGCTCAATTCGACCGCCGCGACAGTTCTGGCCACCAGCCAGCCACTGCCGACTCCGATTGCGATCAGCAATTCGATACTGACTCCGAGCGGTGGCCTCTATCAGCTCACTCCTTATGAAGGGATGCGCGTCAGCATTCCATCGTTGACCTCCACATCCGGAACCGGCGGATCGCTTTCATCTGAAGTTACTGAGACAGAAAAGTCGAGCGGCCAGTTCTATGCAGTCCTCAGCGGAACGCCACGGCCCTTTCGCGAGCCTGGAATTGATATTCGCGACTCGCAAGCAGGGCTTCCTGCCGGCGTAGCAAAATTCGACGACAATCCGGAACGCATTCTTGTCGATTCAGCATTCCTCGGCGGCACTGCCATCAATCTCTCAACCGGCGCCGTCTTGCCCAATGTGACCGGCATTCTGGATTTCACCTACAGCTCCGACAGCTACTACGATCCGAGCCGGCTTCTGCTTGATTCGGCATACAACCGGTCTGGTGTGGTGGCCGGCGCAACAGTGCAACCTGTTCCCGGCGCGGCTGGCAATGAATTCAGGGTAGCAGCCTATAACATTGAGCGATTCTTCAATCCCAACTCCGCCGATAACATCGACTACAATCCCGTAACTGGCAAAACTCAAAACTCCAGTGCGGTTAACGTTACTGCCGCGGCCTATGCAAATCGTCTGACGAAGCTCTCTCTTGCCATCCGACATGTTCTAGGCGATCCCGACGTAATCGCGCTTGAAGAGCCTGAAAACCAGTCGGTCGTCGCCGACATCGCGGCAAAGATCAGTGCCGATGCACAGGCCGCCGGTGAGGCCGATCCACAGTATGCGGCGTACGGCACGGGCACCAGTTACGCCCCATATACCAACGATGTCGGCGGCATCTCGGTTGGCTTTCTGGTCAAGTCCACTGTGGATACGATCAACATTCAGCAGCTTGGCGCCAACGATCTCTTCACCGATCCGCGCGACGGCGCGACTCAGCAAACACTCAACGACCGTCCGCCGCTGGTTCTTCATGCAGGAATCAAACGAAGCGGTGCGGTGGATTATCCTGTCACTGTCATCGTCAATCACCTGCGCTCGCTTTCGAGCGAGAACGATCCTTCGACCGGTATTTTTGTCCGCACCAAGAAGGAGTTGCAGGCAGAGTATCTTGCCAGGCTCATTCAGGACTACCAGGCTACTGGCGAACACGTCATCTCTGTCGGCGACTACAACGCTTTTGAATTCTCCGATGGTTATATCGATATAATGGGCACCATTACCAACCAGAACCTGCTGCCTTCAACACAGGTGGTCGAGCCCGGCCTGGCTGGCTTGGTCAACCCGCCCGCGACCGACCTCGCCCTGCTTCTGCCGGCAGATCAGCGTTGGTCTTACCAGGAGTATGGCAACGCTCAGATTCTCGATCACATCGTCGCAACCACCGACCTTGTCGCCGCGGGGGCTCACATGACATATGCTCACCTCAACGCCGACCAGCCGGCAATTAGCTTCAACGATCTCACGACTCCAGCTCGAACCTCGGACCATGACGCCGCCGTCGGCTATTTCACTCTGCCGGCGCCGGTGCTCTCTGCCACGCTGAATGGCAGCGGCAGCTTCGGCGCGGTCGCTCTCGGCAACTCGTCCTCAAGCATCGACTTTGTACTCACCAACACTGGCGAGGGAGCGATCAGCATTACGAACATCGCCGCAACAGGCGATTTCTCACCGACCAGCAACTGTGGCAGTTCTCTCGCATTGGGAGCCGCATGCACCATCTCCGTGGTGTTCTCGCCTACCGCAACCGGTGTACGCACAGGCTCGCTCTCCATAACAACCAACACAGGTGTGGGTGTCTACTCGGTCAGCCTCAGTGGAACGGGCACTCCGCGCGACGTAACCGGTTCCGTTTCCATCACTTCAGGAGGACTTGTTTATAACCGTGCAGCCAAGACCGGTACAGAGACCATCAAGGTGACCAACACAACGAGTGCAACGATCTCGGCCCCGCTTGAATTAGTGCTCGCGATCAGTAACCCCGCTGTTACCGCCAAAAATGCCAGCGGCGTCTCGAACGGCAGTCCCTACTGGACATCGGTCGGCTCGCTTGCGCCCGGAGCGTCTGTTTCTCTCACTGTAACCTTCAACTACGCGCTGGGAACCAGTTTTGCCACCACACCCAGCTTCTATACAGGAGGATTCTAAACATGAAAAAGATGACCTTGCGTATTCTTTTCCCAGCTCTCGTTTTTGGTTTTCTGTGCCTATCGGCAAAAGCTGACACGGTGACGTATCAGGTGACTGTCGACACCTCCAGCCAGAGCGGGAACTACGGCTACATCGACCTGCAACTCAACCAGGGCACGCTCGGTTCGCTTCCGATCACAGCTACCATTGCGGGCTTTGCGGGCGGCGCGCTCAACCCGGCCGACGGCAGCAACTACGCGACGGGCTCTTATGGAAATCTTCCCGGCACGCTCACGATTCCGGCGGATGTATCGACGGACTACTTTGAGGGACTGACGTTTGGCAACTCGCTCAGCTTCGACATCACGCTTTCCGGCACAGGCGTGAACCTGGCTGGCCTGGCCGGAGGCACATCTGGAAGCATGTTCGTTTTCGGGTTCTACGACTCCGCCAGCAATCCGCTCTTTACGAGCGACCCGAGCGGCGCAACCGGACTAATCGAGATTGCGAACGACGGCACTGTAGACGTCAATGCGCTTCCCGGCCCGTCCGGTGGCCAGTCGCTAACAACTTTTACGCCGTTGGATAACCCGCCTGAGGTGACGCCAGAACCAAGCACACTGTCGCTTTTTGCCTGTGCTGGCGCAGCATTTCTGCTGCTCCGCCGCACTCTTTCAGCTACAGTAGCCCGCTGATACTCTCTCGATCATCACAGTCCAGCCTCAAGCCGCAAAGTCACAATGCGGCTTGAGGCTTTTTTCATCCTGGACGATCTTCAGGACTTTCACCGGCCACGGTAATGGTTGGGGGCACCTGTAATCTTTCAAGAGGTTGTCCATTCGAGAAGAACCTGAGAATCTGTGCCATACGAGTGGAGGTGAACTCGATCAAATTGATTTTCTTCTGGGCCACATCTCAGTTTTGACCACAAAACGTTAACTTGGGTGCAAGCGAAATCTGAGGAAGAATGCGAATGATCGCTCGGGCCATTGTTCAACGGCAAACAGCTCAAAACGAGTTATGGGCAGCAGTTGCCAGTTGGCTTTAGGGCAACGTCGGGATTACTCATCGTGTTGCGATCCCGCGCAAAAAATCGCTCTCCCTGAAACCAACGACACCCAGGCGACGTCCTAGTCATAAGATGTTGAGGCAAAGGAGCAGTTTGAACCAATCTATTCTCACCCTATTCAGAGTGTGTCTCCTCTTGGGCCTGACCTCCGGCCCAAGCCTGTTCGGCGCCAATTTCGCCATGAAGGTGACCGACAAGAACTACCTTGACACGCAAGGCTTTAGCGTATTTCTCTACGACAACACGTACCATCCAGTCTTCGTAGACCAGAAGAACTCGGCGATGGAGATGATCCTCCATGGGCAGCGCATCGCAACCAACGGCGACGTGCGGCTGATACCAACGCCGGAGCAGTGGGACCTGGTGGCAACACTCAAAGGTCGCCACGCCGACAAGGAGAACAACCGGCTCACCGCCGATCTTGCTTTCCCAGCCTTTGATTTGAGCTACACCGTTGAAGTCGCGGCGGAAGCTGGCGGCGTGAAGGTGAGCATCAATCTCGACAAGCCGCTGCCGGAGAAGCTGGCCGGGCGGGTGGGTTTCAACCTGGAGTTCCTGCCCTCGATCTACATGGGTAAGACGTACCTGGTTGACGGCACCAAAGCCGGACTCTTCCCGCGAACGCCGAACGATCTGATGGTCAAAGTGTTGCCGCTGGGTGACGAACCGAAAAAGGCATATTACCTCGAGGACTGGGATAAGGCCAAGGGATACACGGAGCCGCTGCCCTTTGCCCAAGGCAAGAGCATCACGCTTGGTGTGGACGATGCGCTGGCCCGGATCAACGTGAAGTCAGATACGGCCGACCTCATGCTGTTCGACGGACGCAACCGCGCGCAGAACGGCTGGTTTGTTTTGCGTTCGCTGATCCCTTCCGGCAAGACCGCAGGGGCCATCGTGTGGCACATCCGGCCGGACGTGATTCCGAATTGGACGCGGCCGCCGATGATCGCCCACAGCCAGGTGGGGTATGCGCCGGGTTTCCAAAAGGTAGCGGTACTCGAGCTCGACCCGAAGTTCAACGCTCCGAAGACGGCCAAAGTGCTGCGCCTGATGGAGGATGGATCGTACAAGCAGGTGTTCGACGGCCCGATCACGCCTGCCACACCGTGGCTTCGGTATGTTTATTCCAAATTCGACTTCACACCGGTGAAGGATCCCGGACTGTATGTCATCGAGTACGCGGACCAGCGTACAGCGCCCTTCCCCATCTCGCAAGACGCTTACGCGAAGATCTGGCAGGACAGCCTGAACCATCACATTGCCGAGCAGATGGATCATGTTTCCGTTCGCGAAGGCTACCGCTTGTGGCACGGAGCTTCACACCTGGATGATGGCCGCATGGCGCCAATGGTCGGCGAGCAATTCGACGGATGGAATCAGGCTACGGCAACCGACGGCAAGTGGAAAGGCGGCGATCACATTCCGGGGATGAACGTGGGCGGTTGGTATGATGCCGGCGACTTTGACCTCGAGGAGCCTGCGCAACTGGGCGTGATTCAGAGCCTGGCGCTGGCGTATCGCGAATTTGATCTCAAGTACGACGAGCTTACGGTGGATGAAAACGCGCGTGTGGTTGAGATGCACCGTCCTGATGGCGTGCCGGATACGGTCGAGCAAGTCAAGCACGGAGCTCTGCTTATCCTTGCTCAGTTCCACAATATCGGTCACGCGATCCGCGGCACGCACGAACCCGATCTGCGGCAATATACGCACCTGGGCGACGGGGCTTCGAAGACCGACGGCCGCATCTACGATCCAAAGCTCGGTCCGAACGAGGTGAAAGGCGACTACTCCGGCAAGCCGGACGATCGCTGGATCTTCACGTCAAACAACCCGTTCTTCCAGTGGAATGCCATCGCGGCGCTGGCTGCGTCGGCCGATACGCTGAAAGGCTGGGACGACGCGCTGGCGAAAGACAGCCTTGAAACCGCGATCAAGGCCTGGAACGACGAGAAGGCTCACCCGACGGTTCCGGCGGGCCGCGCTTTCGGCGCAGAGGCTCCGGATGGTGCTCTTGAAGGGGGCGTACTGGCTGCCTCGCAGGGTGCGGTGCCTGACGCTCAGGGTGGTCGCAACAAAAAGGCCAATGCGGGCGCTCCGGCAGGCTCTTCCCCTACGAACGCACCGCCAGCTTCACCATTTGGCTTCGACCGTGCCAGATTTGAGGCTGTGCTGGACTGGGATGCGGCTCTGGAACTGACGATCGCCACGCATGGCGCCGAGCCTTACAAGTCTCGTCTCCGGGAGCTGTTCCCTCAGGTTATCAAGCCGCCGATGATGGGTTTCCGTGGCTGGACGGCGGTGCGGGCTTTGCCTTATCTGGACGCGAGCGCAAAGGATCAAATGCACGAAGCGGTGAAGACCTACATGGAGGGCCTGGACAAAGAGCTGGACGCCACTCCCTTCGGCGTGCCTCCGAGCCTGCGCACATGGGGCGGATCGGGCGCCGTGGTGGACATGGCCATCCAGATGTACTTCCTGCATCGGGCATTTCCGGATCTTGTGGGCCCGGAATATACGCTTCGCGCTGTGAATTACATCCTCGGCACGCACCCGGTATCCAGCACGTCGTATGTAGCTGGCGTGGGTACGGTCTCGAAAACGAAGACCTACAGCAACAACCGAGGCGACAACTCATATATTCCGGGCGCGGTCATTCCGGGATACATCATCATCAAGCCAGATTTTCCAGAGTGCATCGACGACTTCGGGTTCCTCTGGTTCGAGGATGAAGCCGTCGTAGCCGGGTCGGCAAGCTGGGTGGTGGCCGGCAACGCCGCGGACGCGATCACTAAGGAATTGAAGTAGGGCTAGTAGAGCATCAATCGGTAGCCCCGAGAAAGGCTGCCGATTGATGCTTTTTTTGAGGCACCCGCATTCAACATTCAGGGTTCGCCTGGTGAGCAATCGGACTATAAGATTTACAGCTTGCCGAGGCTCAGTCTCTTGGCAAGCAAACGCATCGTCCGATCACACGATGCAGTGGAGCGTGATTGTTGAGATCATCTTCTTCCACTCATAGCATGACTCATCTTTTTTGAGTTGCAAAATATCGAACCTCCGTAAACTAGGGACTCTATGTCGCCCGAATTGAATCTGTCTCTGCGCTGTACGCGGCGGGATCGCCCCTCTCAGCTTACTCTTCGGAATATACCCGGGAGCTGATGATACGCGCCGTCGGGGTCGAGGCTCCTACGCTGACGGTCTCAATCAGCAACTCGAAGGGGCGGAGCCGTCCTCCTGGCGCCTGGGCCGCGCGAAGTATCGGCTCCATGGCCTCGGTGCTAAACAGTATGTCGGCCGCTGCCTGCGTTGCCGCCATGTTCAGCCCTTCCACGATCAGCACTCTGCCCGCGCCGCCTGCCTCGGGCAGATAGGCGACCACGCCATACGTTGGTCCGCGCCCGTCCGCAGCCCCGTTGGAATAGACTGGCTGCTCGCCGACCTTGGGATGGCGATTGACTACATGCGATTGGTCGACTTCGGATGTGTAGGCCAGTTGAAAATTCAGCCGCGGCTCGAAGAGCGCCACCCACGGATTGGTATGCACGGAGCCAATCAGGATCACGTTGGCCTGGCGCATTTCGTCCACTGTGAGACTGCGGGCATTGAGCATCTGCGTGCGGTCTCCGGTGAACTCCGGCAGCCGCGCAAGCGCCGCGGCAATACGCAGATCCACCTCGCTGGTATAGTGCTGCCGGCTGAGGTCGTTCAAGTTGCCCGCGCTTAGATCTGTCCGATCCCGGAGCCCCGCAAGGTATGCGCCGCTTGCGTAACCGTCGACAGTAGCCTGGGTGTGCGTCAGATTTTCCACGATGCCGAGTCCGCTGTCGGCCGAAACAATCAGCGTGTTGCGATTCTTCTCGAAGAGTTGCGTCCACAACTGGTGGGCGGGGGAGGTCTGGCGGCGCGCGGCCATTGCAGCAACTCCGGCGCAGACCAGCAGCGCCAGCGCCACTCCGGCTGCCAATCCCGAAGTGGCCCAGAGCCACTTGCGCGGCGCCGTGCCTGCTGGTTTCTCCTCATCCCTCGCTTCGGTTTCTGCGGTGACCAAAAACGGTTCAGACGATGCAGTTGGCTTCTGACTCACTGGCGCCGCCTCGAAGACCGGCACGTAGCCCCCGCGCGGGATTGTCAGCCGCAGCGGCTCGTGGGCGCCTTCTTCGGCGAAGTATGCTTCCAGCCTCTTGCGCAACATGCGCGCGTAGCTGCGTACAATATTGTCCTCCCCTGGGTCGTAGCCCTCCGGTCGGCCGAAGATGCAGATTCCCAGCCGCTGCTCGGTGATCTCTTGCGCGCGGCCAGCCAGGGCCAGTTCGCTCACCTCGAGCAGAAATCGTTTCAGCAGCTCCGACTTGCGGAAACCGCGGCTCTCGGTAATTCGCTGCGCGAGACGCCACTCCTCCCTTACCAGCGGCGAAGGCCCCGGCAGCGGTGAAGGCGCGGCCTCGACTCGAAAGGCCGTCCGCACGCCTGCAGGGGGCAATGTTGGCTCCGCCAAGGCTGTACCAGAGCTCTCGCGCATGTCTTCACCATACGCACCATGCGTGAATTCTCTGTGAACGCCGCTATTGGAGAAATCGCAAATCCCCTGTATTTACGGAGGGGTAAAGCGGGGTGAGTTCCTTGTGGGTGCGGCGCTTACCCTCATTTCCCCCCTTTACCGCAGCCAGCGCACTGCCCATTCTCTGAGAAGGACGCGCGCACTGTGCGTGCATCCGGTGACTCCTGGCCAATGGCCCGCAATCCCAGTTCAACGCAACAGGGAAAATCCTTTTCTTTCGGAGCGCAACGTGAAACGCATATTCTGCCTCGCTGTCCTTCTTCTATTCATCTGCGCACCCAGCGGCTGGGCGCAGTTCGAGACCTCGGCTGTTCTCGGGTTTGTCCGCGATGCCAGCGGCGCGCCCGTAGTCGGCAGCAAGGTCACGCTGGTTAACACCGCCACGAACGTTGCGGCCGTCACTGCCACCGATAGCGACGGTCAATTCCTGTTCTCCGACGTCCACGTTGGCACCTACAGGGTGATCGCGGCCGCCAAGGACTTTTCGGATTCGACGACCGATCCATTCGGCGTCAATGTGAGTACCCGCCAGCGCGTGGACTTGATCCTGAAGCCCGGCAGCGTAACCGAGACAATCGTGGTCGCTGGCGCCGCCACCCAACTCGAGACCGAGACCTCATCGAGCGGCACCATCATCTCCGAAACCCAGGTCCACGACCTGCCCCTCAACGGCCGCGCTTATGCCGACCTGATGTCACTCGCGCCCGGCGTCCGCCGCAACAACCTCGAGAACCAGACGGTGACCAGCCGCGATGCATCCTACAATGTCAACGGCCAGCGTTCGGAGTTCAACAACTTCCTGCTCGACGGTCTGGACAATAACGCCTACGGCACGTCGAACCAAGGCTTTTCGAATCAGGCCATTCCGCCTTCGCCAGACGCCATCAATGAATTCCGGGCTGAAACAAACAATTATTCGGCTGAATATGGGCGTGCTTCGGGCGCGTTGGTGAATGTCTCGATCAACTCCGGCACCAACCAGATTCACGGCAAGGTCTGGGAGTACCACCGCAACACCGTGCTCAACGCCGAGGGGCCGTTTTTGCCGCCCACCAACGCGCTCACCGGCAAGTCGCAGAAGCCGGTGCTGATCCGAAACCAATTTGGCGTCGCCATCGGCGGGCCAATTCTCAGAAACCGCCTCTTCTACTTCGCCGACTATGAAGGCAACCGCCAGATCCAGGGCCAATACACGACAGGCACCGTGCCCAACCTGCTGCAAAGCAAGGGCATCTTCAAAACCACCGCCGGGGCCGCCGTGCCGTTGCGCAACCCGCTCACCGGCATTGTCTACGCCGACGGCCAGGTACCCCAGTCCGACTGGACGCCCTTCGCCAAGCTGGTCATGGCTGCTTTGCCCCCGGCCAACGTCTCAACCACCAGTTTCTCAAACAACTACGCCGGGCTGCCCAAGGCCACGCTCACCGATAACAAGGGCGATGGCCGCATGGACTTCTCCTGGAATCCCAGCACCACGGTCTTTGGCCGCTACAGCCAGCGCAGTGGCAACATCGTCGACGCCTCTACTCTGCCCGGCGAGGCGGGCGACGGCGGCAACGGAACCATCCACGCCTACAATCGCCAAATCGCTGCTGGAGTCACGCGCACTATTAGCAACAACTCCGTACTCGACGCCCGCATCGGCTTCACCTGGACACAGGGAGGAAAGACGCCTTACCTGGCGGGGCAGACGAGCCTGAACGTGCAGGCCGGCATTCCCGGCATGCCCACTAACCCGGCAGTCATCCGCCGCCTGAGCAACGAGTCCGTCAAGAACTTCTCCACATGGGGCGCACAGACCTCCAACCCACAGTTTCAGAACCCGTTCGTCATCAACCCCAAGGTCAACTATTCGCTGCAAATGGGGCATCACTCGATGAAGTACGGCTGGGAGTTTCTGGCCATCAACACCCAGGTCGACGACTTCAACCCTGTCTACGGCGGCGAAACCTTCAATCAGGGCTTCAGCCAATACGGCGGCGGAACCAGCGACGCTGGCGCGGCACAGGCTGCGTACCTGACCGACTTCCTCACGGGCGCTCGCGATACCTATCAACTCAACAATTACCGCATCGTCAACTACCACCAATACATGAACTACTTCTATGTCCAGGACGACTGGAAGCTGCTTCCCTCGCTTACCGTGAACATGGGCCTGCGCTACGAACTGGTGACGCCGCAGTTCACCGATGGCAACCACCTGGCGAACTTCGATCCAACCACCAACACGCTGATTCAAGCCAGCAGCGGATCGCTCTACAAGCGCGCGCTGGTGCAGACGCCTAAACTGGACTTCGCCCCGCGCCTCGGTGTGGCCTGGCAGCTCAACCCCAAGACCGTCGTCCGTTCGGCCTACGGCCTCAGCTTCGACCAGTTCAACCGTGAGGGCGGCGAAAACCTGCTCGCCTACAACGGACCCTACATCATCAATTCCACCGTCACCCAGGTCGCGCCTTATGCTCTGTCTGGTACGACACAGGCGCTTTGCACTGGCGAAAACTACAGCGGCTGCTTCCGCACCGTGATGCAGGGCTATCCATCGAACTTTGTCGATGCCAGCAACTTCAAGACCCTGATTGCCCAGACCCGCTACATCCCCAAGGACATTCCCACCGGTTATGTGCAGTCCTGGCATCTCGATGTGCAGCGCGAGCTGACCAAGAACACTGTGCTCACCGTCTCTTACATCGGCGAGCACGGCGTCCACATCTGGGTGCTTGCCGACCTGAATCAGGCCGCAGCCAATGCCACCGGCGGCACGCTGAGCGTGCAGGCCCGCCGTCCCATCACCACCTTCACCACCATCGAGGAGTCTATCCCCGCCGGATTCCTCAGCTACAACGGACTGCAGACCAAGCTGGAGCACCGCTTTGGCGGCGGCCTCTACCTGCTCAACTCCTTTACCTGGTCGCATGCCATCGACAATGCCTCAGGTCATCTGGACACACCCAACGGCGACACCTCACGCGTAAACCTGGCCAATCTTGCCGGCGAGCGTGGCCAGTCTGCCTATAACCAGCCTCTCAACGAAACCATTAGTGTGGTGTGGGATCTGCCTATCGGCAAAGGCCGTCTGCTTGGCGGCAACATGTCGCGACCGCTCGACGCGGCATTCGGCGGCTGGCAGATCACCGCCATCAACACCGACACCAGCGGCCAGCCCGTCAACCTCACGTACAGCCCCTCAGCCGCCTACACACTGAGCCCGTTGCTCAACCAGAGGCCCAGCGTTTCCGGTAATGTCATCAATCCCAAGAGCAGTTGGGTGAAGACGAAGACAGCTTTGACCGGCTACTTAAGTACAACCGCGGTTACCGTTCCAACAGATGCCAACAAGCCTTATGGCAACGCTGGCCGCAACTCATTGCGCGACATGACCTTCAACCAGTTCGATCTCGGCCTGCACAAGAGCTTCCGCCTGTGGAACGATCGCTCGACCTTCGATCTCCGCGGCGAAGCTTTCAACGTACTCAACAAGGTCAATTACCAGGCGCCAACCTCGAACCGCAGTTCGGGCAGCTTCGGCTCCATCACTTCCGCTTTCCCGCCGCGCCAGTTGCAGGTGGCCGGAAAGATTTCCTTCTAACCAGAAAGGTGCTCGCCATGACCCAACTCAACCGGCGCCAATTCGGCTCCTTTGCGGCTGCCGCAGCCACTGCCACTCTCACGCGCTCGCTCTGGGCGCGTGAGGTGGCGGCACAGCCAGTTCCCGGCCGCTTTTACATTGCCCTCATTGCCGACACTCACATCATCGACGACTTCTACGTGAAAGGAAGCGAAAACGGTGTCGAGGACAATGCCAGCATCCTCGTCACCACACCACGGCTCACCGCCGCGCGCGACTTCATCAACTCCCTGTCGCCGGCCATCGAACAGGTCTTTGTGCTCGGCGACTTCTTCCACAACTACCCTTCAGTGGACTACAACTTCTACTTCAAAAACACCACGCGTCTCGATAACGCCAAGGCCATCGTCGACGGCTTCCACATGCCTGTGCACATCGGCTTCGGCAACCACGACTACGATGTGCACCGTGTTCCGCGCGAGATGAGCCACCGGCTCTTCAAAGCTAAATTCAACACCAGCCCCTACTCGTCGCTCGACTACAAGGGGTGCCGCTTCATTCACCTCAATAACTTTCTCGGCTCCACGCAGGACAACAAGTCGCCAGAGTTCAATCCCGGCGTGGGGTCGCTCGGCGAAGAGCAGTTGCACTGGTTCGAGGCGCAACTGGCTGAGCATAAGCCCACGTTCGTTTTTGTCCACTATCCGCTCATGTCTATCCGGGACACGGAATTCAGCAACTACGGCCTGCATCCTCTGCTCCGCAAGTATCAAGACACGATTCGGCTGGTCGTCACCGGCCACCTTCACAAGTGGATCGACCTAGCCCACACCTATGGGCCGCAGCACTACATCATGGCCTCCACGCGCTACGATCCCAACGCAACCATGCTGCTCGAAATTGATCCCGCAAGCGGTTCCTGGCGGTTCCTCAACGCCGATCTGGTGGAGTGGTCCACCCACTTCAGCAAGCCCTATCGGGCAGTGGATCGTAATGCGCCACAACCCGGCTATTGAGCTTTGCAGTTCCCTCGGCGAGGGCTACGGGCCTTCGTCGCTTCTGGCAGTTCGCGTGCTCGATTAATGTAAAAGGAAATTGGAGAATCGCAGCGCAAATGCACGTCAGGAACGGGAAACGCCCAGGCCAACTTGATTATTTCTGGAATGAAGGTAAATCGCCCATGCTCGAAAGCGACGGGCGCACTCAGAGGAAACGTTACCGGATTCTTCTCCAATGAATAAACAACTGTTCGTGAGTCGATCGCGCGCCCTTTGATCGAACGTCTGAGATACGGCATGGAACGGGCGCCTAGATTCGGACAGAGCTTCCCCTGAGTTACGGGAAGGCCTTTCTGGACGGAGGAATCTGAATAAGGACCACGAAGGCAGAGAGAGCAGATTGCATCTGATGAAGGGCAGCCGTGTCGCCGCAATGCCAACGGCGTTGTTTGTCGAGAACGTTGGAAGTGTGCCCGCATTGCCTTCCTGAGCCAGTTCCTTCTGTACGGACGCCCTTGCGGTTCACCGCCATAGAGAACAATCCTGTTATTGAAATCCACGAGCTATTGATATATGCTACTGACACTCCGCGATTCAGGCATGGCCGCTCGGGCTAGCCGGATCTGCTGGACTCCTCACGCAAAGGGATATGGTTCAATGAGGCATTTTGCATCGCTCAATACGCCCTCCGACTTACTCCCCCGGCTGTCGTCCCTCGTCTTTTGCTGTTGTTGTTCCTGTCGATAAGCATCGCATCGCGGCTTGACTGACGCGGTACCTTATACATTTCAAGCAAAGTGGTCTAATTTTCGGCGCACGCATTTACTGCGCGCTGATCGGATGCGCTGCTCCAGCGAACCCATGCGCCGCCAAGCGCATGCGCAAGGCTCAACTGGCCAAACGCGCCGCCGACTATGCCCGCCGCTATGCGGATTGAAAAGCGGTCGCCGTGTGTGGAAAGCCAATCCCTTCCCGGCATGAAACCGGCTCGAAGATCGCAGTGCATATCTCAGAAAGGACACAGATGAACACGAGATCGAGATCGACCTGGCCGCACGGCTCAACAGATACTCTTCGCCAGCGCAAGAGTATCTATATTCCGCGATGTCGTGCCCAAGCCCCTGGGCAAATGCATTTTCCCGCGCATACCTTCCTGCACTTTTTCTAACTAAATCACTCAGAGCAGGAAACCGCTTTTCCAGATCATTCAAACACGAACTTTCCTTGGAGAACGAACAATGAAACTCAGCCATCGTATTGGATACATCCTGAGCGGAACCATGGCCTTCAGTGCATGGCCCTCCGCCTACGCACAGAGCGCAGCGCCACAGAAGTCATGGCCGACTCTGCCTGTCCATGAAGCGCCGGCAACATCGTGGCCCGAGCCACCCAAGGCGCCTTCAAACGCGCCAAATGTTGTTTTGATCCTGATCGACGACGTGGGCTTCGGCGCCACCTCGGCCTACGGAGGCCCCATTCGCACGCCGGTCTTTGAGAGTGTTGCGAATGCCGGCCTGCGCTACAACAGCTTCCACATGAATGCGCTCTGCTCACCGACGCGAGCCGCGCTGCTGACCGGGCGCAACAACCATCAAGTGGGCTTTGGTTCAATCGCCGAGTGGTCCGCGCCGTATCCTGGATATAGTACCGTGCTGCCCAAGAGCGCGGCGACGATTGCGGAAGTGCTCAAGGAAAACGGCTACAGCACTTCGGCCTATGGCAAGTGGCACAACACGCCGATGTGGGAGGTCAGCTCAGCAGGCCCATTCGACCACTGGCCTACGGGACTTGGCTTCGATCATTTCTACGGATTCAATCAAGCCGCCGACAGCCAGTACTATCCGCGCATCTACCGCGATACAACGCCCGTGGAGCCTTCCAAGTCTCCCAAGGATGGCTATCACTTTACGACGGACATCACCGACGATGCGATCAACTGGATTCATCAGCATGATGCCGTGGCCAAGGACAAGCCCTTCTTTATCTACTTTGCAACTGGGGCTACACATGAACCGCACCATGTGCCGCAGCAGTGGGTTGAGCACTATCGCGGACAGTTCGACAAGGGCTGGGATGAGGTCCGCAAAGAAGCCTTTGCCAAGCAGAAGGCCTCTGGCGTGATCCCAGCCAATGCCGAGTTTACTCAGCGTCCGGATGGGTTGCCTGCCTGGGATTCTCTGACGCCGCAGCAGAAGAAGTTGCTGGCACACGAAGCGGAAATCTATGCCGGTTACGCCGAACATACCGATCACGAGATTGGCCGTCTGCTGAATGCGATTCGCGAAGAGGGGCAGGCCGACAACACCGTCATCCTGTGGATCTTTGGCGATAACGGCGCCAGCGCCGAGGGCGGCCTGGAAGGTCACGATGCCGTTGATGCGAATGGCAAGCCAAAGTCGATCGAGGAGCGAACGGATATTTCCAACCTACTGGGCAGTGAACTGTACATGAATCACTACGCGGCATCGTGGGCGTGGGCGCTGAACTCGCCTTACGTCGGCACCAAGCAGGACGCCTCGCATCTGGGCGGCGTCACCGATCCTCTGGTGATTTCCTGGCCTGGGCACATCAAAGACGCGGGCGGCGTGCGCGGCCAGTTCTCGCACGTCAACGACATTGCGCCGACGATCTACGAGATCACGGGCGCGAAGTTCCCCGATGAAGTCAACGGTGTGAAGCAGATTCCGCTGGAAGGCAAGAGCCTGGTCTACACCATCGACAACCCCAAGGCAGCGACGCGCCACACGCTGCAGTACTTCACAACCAGCGGCAACCGCGGCATCTACAAGGATGGCTGGTGGGCAGGCGACCGCTATCACTCGACATGGGAACCGAATACCATTCAACACGCCAGCGACAAGGATATCGATGTGCGGCCTTGGGAGCTCTACAACCTGAATGAGGACCCCAGCCAAGCTCACAACCTCGCCGACAAGTATCCAGAGAAGGTGAAAGAGCTGCAGCAGGTCTTCAATAGCGAAGCGGAACGCAACCACGCGTATCCGATTCTGCCTGACCGCTCCTCGCCTCTGGACAAGAAAATCAAGGACCAGAAGCTATTCACCTTCCGCTCAGGAGTGGAGCGCCTGCCGCTGCGTTTTGCGCCCGGCCTCTACGGTCATGCGTACACAATCAATGCCGATGTGGAGATCCCAACAGACGGCGCCGAGGGAGTGATCGTCGCCGACGGAGGCATTCTCGGCGGATTCAGCCTCTTCGTCAAAGACAGCCACCTGTATTACGAGGTGAATGTTGCCAACGACCACTCTGAGCAGATTGTTTCAAAGACGCCGATCCATGCGGGCGTGGCGCATATTCAGTTGAATGTGACACCGGCGCCGGACAGCGCACAGAACACCCAAGGTACATCCGGCTACTCGCGCCGCCCTGTTCCAGGCGCTGTAAAGCTGTCGGTCAACGGTGTGTCTGTCGGCGATGCTCAGTTCTCCAGCATCTATGCAGGGGGCGAAACACTGGACGTGGGCAGCGATCTTGGTTCTCCGGTCAGTCCCGAATACAAATCGCCCTATCGCTTTACAGGCAAGATCAATACCGTCGCATTTGAACTGCAATAGCCAGCTATGTGTTTTTGAGCCCCTTCCTAATACAACATATGCCTTCGTGCGGATGGCTTCTTCGACAGAAGAGGCCATCCGGAGGAGGCAAAACTCTATCGGGCAGCGCCGGTGCTTATGAAAACTACGGCCCAGACGCAATTCACACCAGAGCGACGCGCGCTACGTTACGTTACACCCGCCGGCAGATGAGAACGGGGTATGGAGCTTCTCTCGGTACGTCCAGCCTTTGCGTTTGCATCAGCTTGTCACTGAAAAGCTGAATGTTGCCGCTGCCACGGCCCGGAATCATACAGAACGACCTGCCGCCCCACCCAATTGACCTCCTACCAGAGTTCAAGGCTACCGATTACTGCCAGAAGCGACAGTGTTTGCGGTAAACTCGTCGGTCGCAGTTGCGCGGCAGCTTCGAGTGGGCGAAAACATCAAAATTTGTGAGGCAATGTTGCCGTACAAAGGTGCTTGTGCTATCCTTTTTTCGTGAGCAATTTTAGCCCCATGACCGCCGCGATGTGTTGTTGTCCAGCGATGTGCTGTGCGCAGATGCATTCTGGCGTGAGAAAATGGCCGAGCTAGAGTAACTTACAAGCCGCCGTTTTATTCAGACCCACCGCCAGAGATTGAACTGGCAGGTGGGTTTTCTATTTTGGGTTGAAATTGAGGCGGATGAGGAAGTACTGACAGCCGCCCAACAGGTTCCAGGCACAGGAGAAGATGATGGGCGTTCCTGAGATTCGCGTTGAAGAACTGAAAAAGCGGCTGGATGCAGGCGAAAATCTCTTTCTGCTCGATGTGCGCGATGAGTACGAATTCGAGATCTCCAATATTGGTGGGCAGTTGATCCCGCTTCCCGAACTCGCCAAGCGGTTGAATGAACTCGACGCTAACCAAAATATCGTAACCGTCTGCAAGATGGGCCCGCGGGGCGTCAAAGCCGCACAGGTGCTGCACAAGGCGGGCTTCACCCACGTCTGGAATTTAACCGGCGGGATTCATGCATGGTCGGATCGCGTGGACAGCAGCGTCCGGAAGTATTGAACGTTTTCTTATAAGCGCCGGTGGCGAAGCGGTCAACGCGCAGGTCTGCAAAACCTGTATTCGCGGGTTCAATTCCCGCCCGGCGCTCCAATCTTCCTCAGGAAGAAGCTGAATACCAAGAAATTCCTTCGTCTCTGTTTTCTTCAATTTGGCAGGCATTTGAACCAGTTGCGAGACCCGTTCGTCCGGGCTACAATCGTTATGTTTTTGGAACAAAAGGGAGATCCACCATGGCAGAAGATGTAAGTCGCGTATCGTTGCGCGAAGAGGCTGCATTTCAACTTGCAAATGTAACCAAGACGGCTCCTCAGTTCGGAGCTATCACACCTCGGTGGCTCGTTCGCTTTCTCGATTGGAAGCCGCTTGAGGCAGGCACCTTCCGTGTGAACAAAGTGGACGAAAGCAAGGTCATCGAGTCGCTTTGCGCACATGAAGATGAGTCCGAGCTACCCGCTACTTTTGCCGACTATCAGGACACCCCCCGCGAGTATCGACTGGGCAGCATCAATGCTGTGCTCAATGTGCACACACGTGTCTCCGACCTGCTCAGCAATCCCTACGACCAGGTGCGTGAACAACTGCGCATTTTGATTGAAAGCGTGAAGGAAAAGCAGGAAAGTGAGCTGCTTAACAATGCCGATTACGGCTTGCTGAACAATGTTGCCGATTCGCAGAAGATCAAGACCCGTAAGGGTGCGCCAACGCCTGACGATTTGGACGAGTTATTGGTGAAGGTCTGGAAAGAGCCCTCGCTGTTTCTGGCGCATCCGCGCGCCATCGCAGCATTTGGCCGGGAGTGCACACGGCGCGGCGTTCCTCCGCCGACCGTAACTCTGTTCGGCACGCCGTTCCTGACTTGGCGCGGAGTTCCGCTGATCCCCTCCGACAAGATTGCCGTCAGAAACAAGGACCAGAAGTCGAAGATCCTGCTGGTGCGCGTGGGCGAGAAGAAGCAGGGTGTGGTTGGCCTCTTCCAGCCGGGATTGCCGGGCGAGCAGAGCCCCGGCCTTTCGGTGCGCTTCATGGGCATCGATCAGCGCTCGCTGGCTTCTTACCTGATCTCGCTCTACTGCTCGGCTGCCGTGCTGACCGACGATGCGATTGCCTTGTTGGAAGACGTGGACGTGGGTCAATACCATGAGTACAAGTGAGCTGACTCCTGATTTGACGGCTTCTCCGAATGCGGCTGATTGGGCTGGTGGAGTGCGAGGGATCGATAGCATCGCTCCCGGCATTCTCTCTCCGGCTCAGCTAGCTCGCATGGCCAATGAGTTCTTTAACGAGTTACCGGATGAGCAGCAGCATCTAGGCACGACAGCAGCGCGTGCAGTGCTGCCGCCGAACTCAGCCTTCTCCGGCAATCCATTTGCGGCTGCGCCCAACCCAACTGTGCCCGCCGTGCCGGGATCGTTTGCCAATGTTATCGACGCTCAGCCGGTGATAACTGCCGCCGCGCCGGAGAGAAGCATCATTCCGGATGCACGATCGTCTGCGTCTTCGCTCCCGACGGTTCCAGACGGCGGAGCTACGCCCATGGCTGCACAGGAGTTTGCTTTCTTGCAGAATGCGCGGCCATTGTTTCAAGAACCTGCCGCAGAGCCTGCTGCGCAGCATACGCCCGCACAAGCGAGCGGAAAGCCCGTGCCTAGCGACGAAGGTTTTGCAGCTATTCCAGCTTCGCTGCAACTTGATCCTCAGCCTTTGCAGATTGCACAACCACCGTCACCGACGATTCCAGCTGCTCTTGGCGTCGCGGATTCATCGGAGCTTCCGACCTTCTCTTTCCTGGAGGAGGCGCGGCCGCTGTTTTCCGAGCAGCCTTCGATTCCTGGCCCAGTGCCGGCTGGAGTTTCCAGCAGCAATCCATTTGCCGCGCCGCTCGATAAGAATGCACCGCAAATCGCCGGGACCGTCGCGCACGAGCCTGATTTCCGTGCACCGGCTTCTCATGATCCAGAGAAGCGACCTCGCCCACTCGATGCGTCAAATGTGGTTCCTATGGTAGTTCCGGGCGCGGGGCAGTCGGAGTTATTGGGTGATCTTGGATTATCTTCCACTTCCTTCGAAGTGGAAGCGATTCGCCGCGATTTCCCAATTCTCAAAGAGAATGTTAATGGCCATCCGTTGATCTGGTTCGACAATGGAGCGACCACGCAGAAGCCGCAATCGGTGATCGACCGGCTCAGTTATTTCTATGAGCACGAGAACTCAAACGTGCATCGCGCCGCGCATGAGCTGGCCGCGCGTTCGACCGACGCTTACGAGTCCGCGCGCGAAAAGGTGCGCCGCTTTCTCAACGCAGGCGCCGCGCGCGAAATCGTTTTTGTACGTGGAGCCACCGAGGCCATCAATCTGGTGGCGCAGAGTTGGGGACGGCAGAACATTCAGAAGGACGACGAGATTGTCGTCACGTGGCTCGAGCATCACGCCAATATCGTGCCGTGGCAGATGCTCTGCGCGGAAAAGGGTGCGCGGCTGCGTGTAGCACCTGTGGACGGCTCCGGGCAGGTTCTGCTCGATGAGTACGAGAAGCTGCTTGGGCCGAAGACTCGTTTGGTTTCGATTGCACACGTCTCGAATGCACTGGGCACGGTGGTGCCGGTGAAGGAGATGGTCGAAGCCGCGCATCGCCATGGCGCGCGCGTGCTTGTCGATGGCGCGCAGGCTGTCTCTCATATGCGCGTCGATGTGCAGGCGATCAACTGCGACTTCTATGTCTTCTCGGGGCACAAGGTCTTCGCGCCGACGGGCATTGGTGTGGTGTACGGAAAGTCCGAAGTGCTGGATACGATGCCTCCATGGCAGGGCGGCGGCAATATGATCCAGGATGTCACTTTCGAGAAAACGCTTTACCAACCACCACCGCAGCGCTTCGAAGCAGGCACGGGCAATATCGCCGATGCCGTTGGACTAGGCGCGGCGATTGACTACCTGGATCGCGTTGGCATCGCAAATGTCTCGCGCCACGAGCAGATGCTCTTGACCTATGCCACCGCGGCTCTGCTTAAGATTCCGGGGCTGCGCATCATCGGCACCGCAAAAGAAAAAGCTGGCGTGCTTTCTTTCGTGTTGGATGGATTCCACACCGAAGAGGTTGGCGACTATCTCAATCGCAAGGGCATCGCCGTGCGCGGCGGCCATCACTGCGCGCAGCCGATTCTGCGCCGCTTCGGTCTGGAGAGCACCGTCCGCGCCACATTCGCACTCTATAACACCTGCGAAGAAGTCGACGCACTAGTTGCGGCTTTGTGGGATCTCAAGCAAGGACGCAGTCCAGGACTCGTCTAGCTGATCGCAGCTTGCATCAAAAAAATGCCAGTCACATCCTACCGATGTGGTTGGCATTTCTTTTGCAGTGTGAGTCATGTCAACTGACGACGGAACTCACTCGCCGGGATTCAGAATCACAAACCCGCCTGAGTGGCTGATATAAATTCTCCGGAAGATCGATGCCGGCAGCAGGCCCACGGCATCGAAGGCAACCCCGCGACGGGATTGAACCACATCCAGATCATGGATCATCGTAGAACCGACCTTGATCGTGATGCGAGGATGAATCCTGGTTCCATTCGGCCCGCTGTCGAATGCCATGGAGCCGGCCCAGGGCTGGGGCGGAAACGAATCCTGGCGAACTGGGAACAACTCCGGCATCTTGGCTCCGGTATCCAACTGCAACTCGACCTTGCCGCTCCTCACGTCCATGAATTCTGCTTCGATCAGCAGGCGGTTCGTTGTGGGCGTGCCCTGATAGTGGCCCATTGTCTCGAATCGGCATCGCTCCCCTGCGGGAGCATTCTCGTCAAAGATCAGTATGTGCTTTTTGTAGTCGATGAGAAAGTCGAAATTCGAAAGGAAGTCCTCGCCCAGCACGCCGCGAACGCCCGGCGCTTTGAGCTTTACGTCCTCCAGCTTGTCGATGATTGCTCCTAGCTCGGAGACCTCGAAGTCGCCAATTCGCACCTGCTTCAGGCGTACCAGTTTGTCTTTCCGGATCTCCGAAACAGTGGTGAGCGAGGCCTCGCCGATGACCGAAGCCTGCAGTTGCCGCGCAAGACCGGGGTCGATCACGGTGTGTGTAGTGCCTGTATCCAACAGAAAGCTAAAAGGGCCAACACCATTGACCGTCGTTTGAACGACAATCAAACATTTGTCACGCAATTGGAAATTTACGATGTCCTTTGATTGCTGTACTTGCGCCGCCAGCGTGCCGGGCAGAGCAATCGCGGCGATTAGGAACAGGCATCGAGGAAGGAGACAACATCGAAAGAGCGTTCGGCGGACCGTCAGCATGATTCTCTTCCTATCGGCGAGGCGCTCTAATCTTTGAGCGTCATCTGAGCCACGAATGTACATCTAGTCAGAGGACAATGTCCACTGACAGAAATCTATCCCGTAGTTCCGGCCCGATTACCGTCATTTAAATCACTTCATATCTTCACGTTAGCGCTTTGATCGTAGTCTCCAAGGTCTCGAAGGCGAGACCTGGGCCATCTCCATTTCAAGATGGAGTTGGAACCGAATCGCTGCTCGTTTAAGTGGAGAGACAGCCGGTTTGGTTTGCGTATATGTAGAGGGATCGCGCGCAGAAATGGAGAAAAGGGCAAAAAACGGCGTGAAATGCGGGGCTTTTTCATGGAGAATAGGCTCACTTCGGGATTGATGAGCGGGCCACCACCTGCGGTGGGGCAGCCGCCTTCGGCCTGTCCGCACCAGAAAAAAGGCGCGGATTGAGTTTGTGGTTTGGTCCCAACGGTTGGGGTTCATCGTTCCCCACATCTCAAAATCTAGATGTGGGGCACCCATTCTTATGGGTTAGTCAGACTTGGGCCATCCACCGGGGATGCCGAGAAGCCGGACTGGAGATTGCGCATCCACTCGGGCAACTGCCAGCCTCTCTGGCGGGCGGTCCACTCCGATTCGATCTCCACGGTTCCCCGCAGTCCAGTTTGATAGTGGCGAAAGCTCGACCACTTCCAATCCTCCGGTCTCGCGGCCAGTCCGCGCCGGACAGGATTGCGGTGGATGTAGCGCAGTTTCTCGACGAACTTCTCGGGCGTGGAGACGTTAAAGTCATAATAATGCGCCTGCCAGAAGGGCCTTTCCTGGCGGCGCATCGTGACAGATAGCTTGAGGGCCTGAAGCGCCTTGGATAGCAGCGCACGCTTGGGTTCGCTAACCAGCAGATGTACGTGCTCGGGCATGACCACGTAGCCGGCAACCGCGAACAGATAGCGCAGGCGGACGCGCTCCAGGGCGTCTTCAAACAGATCCATGGCCGCGTCCGACGACAAGTAGGACTGGCGGCGATAGCAACTGAAGGTGAGAAAGTGAAAGGCTCCGGTTTGCTGATATCGGATGCGCGCGCCTTTCATGCGGTAAGAATACTCCGATTGCGCTTCAATTGAGAAGAATGCTACTCACCCTCCCCGGTCCCCGAAAGCGAGGGACCGGGGGCACCCGCCGTCGTACTTCATCGTGATGAAGGTTGCCCCAGAGGTCATCGAGGTTATGTGGTTCTCAGAGTCGTAGGTGAAGGTCTTGCCGCTCATCATTCATCTATCCGATCCCCGGTCCCCAAAAGCTAGGGACCGGGGGCACCCTCGGCGGGGTTTGGAAATCTCACTGGGACCGGGCCCACCCGCCGGGGTTTGGAGATCTCACTGGGACCGGGGCCACCTGCCGGGGTTTGGAGATCTCACTGGGACCGGGGCCACCTGCCAGCTTTTGACCGGGCCACCTGCCGTGCATTGAGAAAAAGGCGATACACTCTCCCCGGTCCCCAAAAGCTAGGGACCGGGGGCACCCTCGGCGGGGTTTGGAAATCTCACTGGGACCGGGCCCACCCGCCCGACGAAGTAGTCGTGGTCTTGCTCAAGTGTTTACTGGAAAACTCATCTCGCTCCCCCGAGACTTGGGTCACTCGCCCCGGTTCCATCCAGTACAAATCGCCGCGCACATACCCATAACCTGCATCCATCAATTAGCTCGATTTCAAGCAGATGATTGCCTGTCACCGCGCGCTCGGCGGATCCGCTTGGCAGTTGATTGACTACACTTTGCTCGCATTGCGTAATGAAGTCGTGATTCGAGTGAATTCTTGCGGCGTGGATTATGATCTCATCCCAAAATCCAATCAGCTGGAATCCGAGGAAGCCGAGACAGCGGACCAGTTTGGCAGCACTCTTGCGCTGCCCGGCCTCCTGGATTTCCACGCTGAAGGCGTCGTAATCGCAGTGAATTCCGCAGACGCTCGCATCAGGCCAACGTACATTGATTCCCTCGATCATTGCGTAAAGTCCTTTCAGAATGGCCAATCACAGGGAATCTTCTCATCTGATCCCCACGGCCCTGTTGAGCCATTTGCGCGGCGATCGATGTGCATGTGGTCAACCGTGTGCAGTGGATCTTCTGGGCCGGTATATGTGGGATCGTCGGGATGCGCCTGTTCAATTCGGATACGCATTGGACCTTCACTATCTTGCCCAACAAATTTGCGGCTTGAAGTCGGATTCGTGCTCGTATCCGTGAGATTCTGCAAGTTGTTCAAAAGTTCATTGGGGTCGGTTGGAATCACAGTCCCATTCGGTGTCACGATGTATCCAGGCCCGCCGTTGTGTACCAACAACCCCTCGTCGCCGACGAAGTAGTCGTGGTCTTGCTCAACGGTGAAATTGTAAACGACGGCGGGCTTGTCGAGGGCGGAGACGGACTGGATGGTTGCCCAGCGGCCATCTTGCGTCTCGATCTGTTCTCCAGCAACCAGGTCGCCGGCGTCGATCCAGTGCGCCGTGTCGCCTGCATCGCGCCGTGCCCGGAAGGGGTGCGAGGGCGTGGCTTTGAGCGTGGCAGCCTCGCCTTCGATGTGCAACTCCATCAGCTGGTCGAAGTGCTGCGGTGCGATGTTTGTGACTCGTCGTAGCTCCGTCGTCCCGGTCTTCTCGTTCCGCGCCCAAACTTTGTCGCCCACCTTGATGCGCTCGATGGGAACTGCACCGTGCTCGGTGTGAACGGGCGTCCCAGGAGGCGGGGTGTGGCAACCCGCTCATCGCAAAGAACGCGATGAACGGGGCACAGATTCTTGAAGGTCAATGCTGTCCTTCACGGATCTTGACCGGGCCACCTGCTGTCCATTGAGAAAAAGGCGATACACCCTCCCCGGTCCCCAAAAGCTAGGGACCGGGGCCACCCGTTACTTGCGGTCTCCCAGGTCTCAGGATCGAGACCTGGGGCACCCGGTCGTGTTGAGTCACTCAGACCAATCCACCCACGGTCTGGCGATTGTCTGGCGCTATTTGTCGGGCATGGGAAAGGGCTTTACGCTGCCGCAGTCGGAACTTTTGAAGACGGAGGTGTAGTCAGTGGTCCACTCGACCGGCATGGGGTTCGAACCAGCGCCCATGGTACCGGCAAAGTGCACTTTGCCTCTGGAGTGATTCGAGTCTGTCCATGAAGCATCCACGGTTCCGGTGCCGTTCATCTTTCCGCTACACACCAGTTCAGCGGTCATGCCGTTAATCTTCTTCACGACGTTGGTGAGCTTGCAGTCGCGATTTTGAGAGACAGGCGCGCCGTACTTGTCGATCCATGCCTGAGTGAGGCAAACCTGCGTGGTGGTGGTGGTGCCGCTGAAGGGCGACTTGATGCCCGCGGGCAACGTCATGCCTGGGGGCAGGGGCGATTTTTGCCAGGTCATGGTGGTGGTCATCTCCCACAGGCCGGGCTGCTTGAGGCCTTGTGCCCAAGAAAAAATAGCGAATGCGAATAGACAACAGCCGAATGCGATGCAGACTCGGGTCTTGCTCATCTTTCCTCCTGCTGCGATTTTTTACGGTTTAGGTAAACGTGCAGATCCCTGTCGGCACGCGCATCCAATCTATCTTAGTGCGGGGTGTGTTGAAAAGAAAAATGCCAGGAGCGGCCAGCTAGTGTCATGACTGCAAGATTTGGAGATTAGCCTTGGACGAGCGCGGGCGGGGACGCCCGCACGACAGCCGGTCAGGAGACCGGCGCTACATTGATGCAAATACCAAATCACGCGGTTATGGTACTAGAGCCGCGCCGCCCAGCGCGAGCAAGGCTCCGGTGACGCGGCCGGCGGCGTGGCGGACGAGGGTATCCTCGCTGGCGAAGTTGCCGGTGATGCAACGCACACCCAGCGCCTCGATGCGCTCAATGTCGGCCTCGATGGGCGAGGCTCCCGTAGCTGCGTAGCGGGCCAGCGTCTCAGGTGAAAAGGTCGCGGTGTTGACCAGTGCGTAATCGAAGATGGGCGCATGCGCGTGTTCGTAGATGCGCTCGATGTGCTGGGAGGCGCTGAGCCCGAGGCTTTCATTGGCCTGGGTCATGAGGTTGCAGACGTAGACTCTCACGCCGCGAGCGCTGGCCAGAGCCTCGGGAATATCCCGCACCAGCAGGTTGGTGATGAGCGAGGTGTAGAGCGAACCGGGACCGACGGAGATCAAGTCGGCGCGTTCGATGGCATCGAGAGTCTCGGGCAGCGGGGCGGCGTCGGGAGGGTCGAGCATCAACTCGGCGATGCGCTTGCGGCTGGCGGTGATCTTGGTCTCGCCGCGCACGAGCGAGCCGTCGTCCATGCGGGCAACCAGGGTGGCGTTGGCCGTGGTCACGGGGTAGATGCGTCCGCGTGTGGCCAGGATCTTCGAGGCCAGTTGAATGGCTTGGCCGAAGTCGCCGGTAATTTCGGTGAGCGCGGCGACAAAGAGGTTGCCGAAGTTGTGTCCCTTGAGGGCGTCGCCTTTGCGAAAGCGATGGGCAAAGAGCTTGGCCAGCAGGTCTTCTTCTTCGCTGAGCGCCACCATGCAGTTGCGCAGGTCGCCTGGGGGCAGCATGTTGAAGCCTTTACGCAGACGGCCGGAGGAGCCTCCGTCGTCGGTGACGGTGACGACGGCGGCAAGGTCGGAGATGAGTCCGGCATCTGCTGTGGCGAGATTGGGAGCGGCAACATGACGCCGGAGCCCGCGCAGCAGGGTGGAGAGCCCGGTGCCTCCGCCGATGGCCACCACGCGCAAAGGCCGGGCCAAGGCTAATGCCTCACGGACCCCGGTCGGTTGCGAGAGAGGCTCGATTTGCGACGGCAGGCTGTTAGGCGAAGTCACTTGAGGCCTAGGGAACCTCGGGATACAGCAACTCGGTAAAGCGGGGATCGTCGGCCATGGTCTGGAAGTCGTTGTCGGCGCGAGCCTGGAGCCTGTTTTTGGGGTTCAGTTCGATGGCCTGAGCCAGGCTCTTGAGGCAATCCTGCGTGCGCCCGGTCATGGCGTCCAAGATGGCCAGCCCGTAGAGTGCATAGTCGGCGTTGGGGTGGGCGGCGAGAATGGCGCCAAACTGCTCGCGCGCCTCCTCGTAGTAGCCGGTATTCAACTGCGAGACGGCATAGTCGTAGTGCTCTTCAGGCGTGGGAAACGTCAGATTGTGCTTATCGAGTTGCCGCTGGCAGGTGCTGATGTACATCTTGCAGCGTTCTTTGAGCTCCGGCGGCGCAGTGGGGAGCAGCTTCTCAAAGGCGGCGAGCGCCTTGTCGAACTTGCCCTGCTGCAGCAGTTGCAAGGCGGCCTGATAGTGCTGGAAGGCTGGTCCAACGCCAGCGGCGGTGTGAGCGCCAGGCTTGCCTGATGGAGAGGATTCCTTTTTTCGGTCGTGCGCCACGGATCGGGCCTCTTGCGTCATGAGTTTAGCGGAACATTGGAGACCTTCAGGGCCGGTTTTGCCGGGTCGCCGCCGGCAGAGAACGCGTCCTTGAAGATTACGTTGCTCAGGCCCTCTTTATACGCAGAACCCCGCCTCACGTCAAGGCGTCAGATCGGGCAGGGCTATTGGCCGTCGGGTTGCGCCGGGGCGGAGACGCGGTAAATGGCCGGGTTGAGAGACGGATCGTTGTACATTTTCAACTGGCGATAGAGCTTGAAACGCCGCGTCCCGGCAAGGGTTTCGCGCCACAAGGCATCGAGGCAGCCGGCCAGATCGGCGCGCTGCTGCTCAAGAACGGCAAGCCGGTCGAGGTTGCGCTGGGTGTGACCGGGGGGGGCGTCCGCCCGCTCGGCTTCCTCGCGGGTGTGAAAGATCTTCAGTGAGAGGATCGAGAGCCGGTCGATGATCAGGCCGGGCGACTCGGAGTGCAAGGCGGCAGCCGGGTTGGGCAGGCCTTTGGGCTCGAGCCAGGCCAGCAAGGCGCGGTCCAACTCCTCGGCCAGATCGTTGCGCCGCTGGTTGGTCTGGTCCACACGGCGCTTCACCGCGGCGAGCTCGGCATCGGCTGCGCCGGGAGCGCGGGCCTCATCTTCGATGTGCCACAGCTCGAAGTTGGCGCGATGCTGACGCCAGACCAGGGCAAGCCAGCCGGAATCCGGAGCTGAAGCCTCTGCCGGCGGCAGGTGACCCGCGCGAGTCTCCCGATCCTGGAGGTTTACGATGTCATTGGCCGAAAGCATGATGGACCTTTCCTGAATTGAGTGCCGGTGCGGGTGCCTGAGTCCGGGTACAGCGTCTATGGTAGAACTATCGTCGTTCAGTTGTCAGGGATGAGTTGTGACTGGCAGCCAATCACTTTTTTTCGGAGCAAAAATGGAAAGCAACGTTCTGGTTCCGCATCGGCGGTGGAATCCTCTGCGGCAATCGTGGGTACTGGTTTCGCCACATCGGACGCAACGCCCCTGGCAGGGCGAGGTGGCGCAGAAGGCAATGCCCTCGGGGGTGGCCTACGATCCGCAATGCTATCTCTGTCCGGGAAACCAGCGGGCAGGCGGGGCCACGAACCCGGCGTATGAGGGAATCTTCTCGTTTGAAAATGACTATGCGGCATTGCTGCCGGATACCCCGTCGGTGATCGAACCGCCAGCCTCGCCGCTGCTCAAAGCTGAGCCGGCCCGCGGAGTGTGCAAGGTGCTCTGCTATCACCCCGACCACAGCCTGACGCTGGCTCGCATGACCCGGCAGGAGCTTCGCCCGGTGGTGGATGCCTGGACGCGGGAGTATGAGGAGCTGGGCAGCCGCGACTGGATCGAGCACGTACAGATCTTCGAGAATCGCGGGGCGATGATGGGCGCCAGCAATCCGCATCCGCATGGGCAAATCTGGGCAACGAGTTTTGTTCCCGACGAGCCTGCCGCCGAGGTGAAGGCGCAGCGCGAGCATCTTGCGCTCACGGGCCGCTGCCTGCTGTGCGAGTACCTTGCCGCTGAGGAGACGGCCGGGGAGCGAGTGATTTTTGAGAACGAACATTTCACGGCATTGGTGCCATGGTGGGCTACATGGCCTTTTGAGGTGATGCTCTTGAGCCGCCGACACCTGGGCGCGATGCCGGAGCTGAACG